>Ga0105163_1000562_pt1 | contig 21823 bp, 26 predicted proteins | sample JNZ110809AmetaG_FD_81531 | JGI IMG/M metagenome (GOLD analysis project Ga0105163, IMG submission 81531) | Hot spring microbial communities from Jinze hot spring, China to study Microbial Dark Matter (Phase II) - JNZ 110809A | ecosystem: Environmental > Aquatic > Thermal springs > Hot (42-90C) >... | reverse complement strand
AGATGAAGCCCTATTTCATGGAACACATGAAGAGGCATGTTTTGAAAGAGATCGGAGATGTAGAGAAGATAATTGATATTGACGGTGTGCGCATTGAAAGAAAAAACGGAAGTTGGGTCCTAGTGAGAGTTTCCGGGACTGAACCAAAAGCGAGAGTCGTCATAGAGGGCAGAAGTTTAGAGGAGCTCGAGGATTTGAAGAATAAAATAGTTGAAGAGGCTAGGAGATTTCTCGATGCGAGGATGAGATAACAGCAAACGTTCCTTTTTTATATTCCAAGTATCTATTTTGATGAGGTGAAACGGAAATGGTTAGAGCGTACAGTTTGATTTCTACCGAGCCTGGGAGAACGGCTGAGGTTTATAGGAAAATAAAAAGCATCGACGGAGTAAAACTCGCGGAAACCGTTGCTGGTCCGTACGACATTGTTGCACAGATAGAAGTCGATTCCTTGGAGAAGCTGACGAAGATAATCTTTGGAGAAATCAGAGGAGCTCCCGGCGTAACAAACACAACCACGCTGATCGTGATTGAACTGTGAGGGACTTCAAGGTCATCGGGCTTGTCGGACTTCAGGCGGCTGGGAAGACCGAGATAGCCAAAGTTTTTTCAAAATTTGGCATTCCTTGCATCAGAATGGGGGATGTTGTAGTCGAAGAGGTCAAGCGAAGGGGTTTGGAAGTAAATGAGAAGAGTGTAGGCGAGATGGCGGACGAATTGAGAAAAAAGCATGGGATGAACATCATCGCGAAGTTAAACATACCAAAAATAGAAAGCGCTGGGAAGAGCAGCAGAGCCGTTGTCGTTGACGGAATAAGAGGATTGGCAGAAGTTGAGGAGTTTCGACGGGCCTTCGGAGAGAGATTTATTCTCTGCGCCGTTCTGGCACCAGCCAAGGCAAGGTTTGAGAGAATAACAGGAAGGAGGAGGGAAGACGATGCTGGAAGCTTTGCTGAGTTCGTTGAGAAAGATGGGAGAGAGCTTGGATGGGGATTGGCGGAAGCCATTGCGCTGGCGGACGTTTTCATCGTGAACGAAGGGACGCTGGAAGAACTTAAGGAAAAGGCGGAAGAGCTATATAGGAGGATTATTGGTGAAGCTTGAGGTAGAGGCTGAAGTGAGGAAGACTGAAGACCCGGAAAAAGTCAAAAAAGCCATCCTGAGTATCTTCCCGGGATTGCAGCTGGACATCAAAAAGGATGTTATTTGCGGTGAGGGGAGTGATGTCATGTTACTTTCGCGATTCAGGGAGCTTCTCAGAAAGCAGGCGATTCTGGATGCGGCGAGGTCCGTGATGAACGCGGGAGTTTCGGATGAAAATTCGATGTGTTTTCGTCTAAACAAACAAGCCGCCTTCGTTGGAAAGGTGAGTTTTACGAATGGGGAATCGCCGATGGGGCCGATTGTTGTGAAGATTTGGGCGGAAGATTTGAAAAGAATGATCGATTATCTCGCCCCGAAAACGAAGAATGGGGTACCACTTTATGAGATCGATTATCTGCTTGACCCGTGAAGTTAAATAGAGATTTCTAGCTGAGGTTTTAGCGATGCAAACGATTGCCGTGATAGGCGGAACTGGAGACTTGGGCAGAGGTCTTGTGGCGAGATGGGTGCTCGGAGAGGAGAAAGTGATCATAGGCTCGCGCTCGCCGGAGAAGGCGAAGAAGGTTGCTGAGGAGCTTTCTAGGCTTACCGGGCGGGAAATCGGATGGGGTAGAAATAGTGAAGCTGCCAGACTTGCGGAAATTGTAGTGTTAAGCGTGCCGTTCGCGGCTCTCTCCGAGATTGCGGAGGAGATAAGACCAGAAGTTCGTGGGAAGATTGTTCTAAGCGTCATCGTTCCTCTGAAGTTTGAAGGAGGAGATATAGAGTACATCAGACCGGAAAGTGGATCTGCCGCGGAAGAAGTTGCGAAGTTGCTGCCGGAGGCGAGAGTCGTTTCGGCCTTCCACACGGTCGGAGCGAAAATGCTTCAAGATATCGGATCGCCGGTTCCGTGTGACGTCGTGATCTGTGGGGATGACCTGGAAGCCAAGAAGAGAGTTATCGGGCTTATAAATCACATCCCCGGGATGAGAGCGATTGACGGTGGGCCGCTAAAGAACAGCAGGTTAGTTGAAGTTACTGTCGCATTGCTTGTCGAGCTCTCGCGGATGTACGGAGTTCCTGGCGTGAGTTTGAAGTTTGAGGGACTTTGATTTTCTTCTACGTGGGGAAGGAAATCGAGCAGAGCGAATCGCTTTTATCGTCCGCTGAAGAAGAAATATGGGCGATGAGGAAAAGAGGGTTAGGAGATTTGATGATCGAATCCTCCAGACTGAGCCCTCATTCTTCGGGATAGGGAATCTCGAGTTCCATCAGGTCTTCTGCGATGATCGTGTTTGGAAAAATCCTTCTGGCTTGCTCAAGCAGAGGGGATGGGTCCTCATGTCTCGGGCTTATGTGGAAGAGAATCAGAAGGCGAACGTTTGCTGCTCTCGCGATTTCGGCCGCCTCTAAAGGGGTGGAGTGACCTCCTTCTCTTGCCTTTTCCGAGAATTCTTCGCCGAGCGTGCAGTCGTGAATTAAAACATCCGCATCTTTCGAAAGCTTGACTATTTTCTCAGAAGGAATGGTGTCACCAGTGTAAACTATCTTCCTTCCCCTTCTGGCCGGACCTAAAACATCACTAGGGTAGACTTTTCTTCCGTCTGGAAGTGTGATGCTCTCTCCGGCTTTGAGCCTTGAGAAGTCGGGGCCGGGGCGAACACCGAGCGAAATCGCTTTCTCAACGTTGAGCCTTCCTGGGCGGTCGTTTTCTACTAGAGCGTATGCTAGAGAGGGGACTGAGTGGTCGGCCTCCGCCGCGACTACTCTGTATTCAGACATCCTGACCTCTTCCCCGTCAGAGAGCTCGCGGATCTCTAAATCGAACGTTAGGTCGTATCTGGGAGCGAAGATGTAGGATTTCAGACGTTCTCCTTCGCCACGCGGACAGTAGATGGATAGTGGCTCTTTTCTTGAGAAAAGGGACATCGTCTGGATGAGACCAGCAAGACCAAGAAAATGATCTCCGTGAAGATGCGTGATGAAGATAGCGCCAACTTTCAGCGGGCTTAAGTGGGCTAGGAGCATCTGGCGCTGCGTTCCCTCACCACAGTCGAAGAGGAGCAAGTCGCTCTCTCTCCTTATGGCTATTGAAGGCATTCCGCGAGATTTTGTTGGAATGCTGCCGGTTGTTCCCAAGAAGATTATCCTTAGAGTCATCACATAATTCTCGTGTTTGGAAGTTAATAATCGATTTTTAAAGCCCAAGTGTGCACTTAAAAACTGCCCGGCTTCCTGAAAACGTGAAAACATCTGATGAGACTGCGATGAACCTTCTGCTCGTGATAATCGACCACTTCGAGGCCCGCCTCCTTTCCAGTTTCTCTGATATCTGCCGGTGCAGTTATACAGAGAAATCTTCCAGGCTTGAGAACCTCTGTCATCGAGTGAAGAGATTCTCGATAGAGATCCCAGACCTCACTCCCTGCGGTCGTGGCTTGCCTCCCGTAGGGCGGGTCTGTCGCTATCGCGTCCACCTCCATTCCACCCAGCTTTCTCGCGTCTCCAACTTCCAGCCTGTAATCCCTGATCCCGAAGGCCTCCAGATTTTTCTTCGCTCCCTCAACCATCTCTGGTTTTATGTCAATCCCAACCGGAATCGCACCGACAAGACCCGCCTCAATCAAAATTCCACCGACACCACAGAAAGGATCCAGAAAAATCCCACCCGGGGGTGTTCTCGCCAGATTAACCATACACCTTGCCAAAACCGGTGTCAGAGTGCTCGGATGAAATGCGGGTCTCCTGGATGGTCTCCTCGCCGTAAACCTTTTCCTATCAACCTCCGCTACTTTCACTCCGCCAACACAACTCTCCCCAGTCAAAACGAAAACAAGTTCAAACTCCGGATTTCGCAAATCAGTTTTAAATTTCACTTCCCGCGAAATCTTCTCCGCGAGCCACTTTTCCAACTCCGGCGTTTGAAGATGTTGTGCGCTTCTTTTAATCCTCTTCACGGTGATCGCAAAAGTCTTCCTCGGATTGAATATCTCCAAGAAGTCAGAGCTGAAGAGAGAATCCAAGATTTCCCGCTTGAATGCCGGCGAAGTAAAGAGGTGGAATCCAATCATCCAGCTCATTGCGAGTCTTTCAGCCAGAACAGCAGGCTCCGCCGAGGTTTCCCCAACCAAAACTTGATCGAGAACATCGACTGGTTTAAAAGTATGCCCTAGAGCCTCACAAGCCCCCACAACCTCAGCAGCCGGGAGGCTTGAGTGCTCCCCAGAAAGAAGAAAGAAAAATCTCGCCATCAGCGCAACGCCTCAACAATCAGAGGTGCCACCGAAACCACGCTTTCCTTACGCTCAATCGTGTCAGTCGCTACGATTCTTGCGACTCCCGCATTTCTGAGTTTTTCCTTAGCATTCCCGCAGAGAACGGCATGCGTACATGCGGCAAAAATCCTCCTCGCTCCAGATTTCCTCAAAATCCTCGCAGCCTCGGCTACAGTTCCACCCGTGCTTATCATATCGTCTATTATCACAACATCTCTTCCCCTAACCTCAAACCTCTTCGGCCTCATCATAACCTTCGTCGGAGTCAGCCTTCTTTTCTCTAGATAGTCATAGTCTGCGCCGAACTCTCTTGCGACTAGTCTAGCTCTTTCCTCTGAACCTTCGTCGCCCCCCACAACCAATGGTTTCCTCAAGTGAAGCCTCTTTAGCCAAACTCCCAAGAGTGGCATCGCCGTAAGATTCCTAGACTTCAAGCCAAATCTTGGAAGGGTTTCTGGCTCATGGATATCAACCACTATGAAGGAGTCGGCGCCGGAGTTCGAAATAAGGGATGCCACATAATCGAGCGTCACGGCTTCACCTGGTTTGAATCTCTTATCTTGCCTAGCATAGGCGAGATAGGGAACAACCAAAGTGACTTCCAACGCACCTAGATCCTTAGCGGTTTTAGCGAGAAAGTAGAGTTCCATCAGATTTTCGTTCTGCGGTTCCGGGGTTGATTGGACGATCACGACGTGCTCACCGGCAACCTCCCGTGTAAACCTGACGTAAAGCTCGCCATCGGGAAACCTCCTGCGCTCGGGTCTTAAGAGAGGACATCCCAAAAGTCTCGCAATCCTTCTCGAAAGCTTCGGGGAAGCCGATCCTTCCACAACCAGCAAATTTTTCACCATTAGAAATCTCCAGTTTATTTTTTATCGGTTGCCTCTGTGGCCACTTCTATTTTCACGTAAGAACGAGTTCTGAAGATATACGTCAAATGTCGAAATTTCCTTCAAAAATCGTCGAAAAAAATAAAGCGCTTTTCTTACCATTTGCAAAATTTAAATTTCCGATAAGCTTTAAATAGGGTAAGAAAAAGATAATTCCGCAAAAAAGAGGTGAAAGAAATGAAGAGTACAACAGCAATGATAGTGATTGCGGCAATGCTAATGACACCGATAGCCATGGTTCTTTCGACGGGTTTCACCAGCGCAGCGCACACAGCAACAATCTCGATCACACCAAGCAGAGTCCGTGGCGGAGAAAACGTGATTCTCGACGTCACAGTAACAAACTCTGGAGATAGCGTGCATGCCATCAGCAAAGTGAGAGTCACCATTCCGTCTGGATGGTCAAAACCATACCCGGTCGTGCGGATTCCAAAGGAGAACGATGTATACGTTGATTCAGCTGATAACATTGTATACATTCCCGCAGGAACCACCGTGCTTCTGATCGATAATGACAATATCTTCCTGCCGGAGAACACCGTGGTCATCGTGAAGGAGAACAAATGGGTTTGGGTGCCTGCACTTGGACAGACGCAGTTACTTGAAGACGTCGAGGTTAAAATCGCTGCTAGCGGAGGAACTTTCACAGAGAATGTTGACTGGGAAAACTTTGAGGTTGCCACAGACGTAAGCTTTGGTTACCCCGTCGGCACGGCTCTAGTTGTGGATCAAGACATTTTGGCGATCAAAACCGGTCCCAGTATCGTAATGCTTCCAGAGAATGCAAAGCTTAGAACTGTTGGCGATATGAACATCAAATTGTCCGACAACGCAGTGAAACCGGCTACAGACATAACCGCGGTCATAAAGGACAATGCTGTGACTCTGGTGACAGACAGACCACAGAACGTGATGAACTGGACCTTGCCCAGCGGGCGCAGTCTACAATTGATTGACAACGAAGTTGTCATACCCGCTGGTACCTTGGTACAGCTCACTAGAGCAACAACATTCGAAATAATCAGAGTCTCAGACAACACAGTGGTCATAAGAAAAAAGGGTCAGGAACTCGATGTTAGCGCCGCAACCGTGGAGAACATCCCGAGCGGATGGTCCGCGAGTAGTGCGGCAACCTATGTAGAGTGGACCGGTGGTCAAATCGCTCCCGGCTCAACCGTGACCTTCAAGATCGCCGTAGAGTCAGCGACTTCAAGCGGTCTTTACAACTTCACAGTGACAACAACGGATACGACAAATCTTGCCAGAAACTGGACTACCCCAGTTGAGGTCGACAGTAACCCGCCAGTGCTCACCCTCGAGGTTGACAAGAGCTGGGTGGGCGGAAGCGAAAACGTGACAATCAAGCTGAAGGGCAATGAATCGTTCACCTTCGAAAACGTAGAAATCTGGGAGAACGGAATGGCTCCCAGGCTGCTCACCCTTACACCGAACGAAGACAACACCGAGTGGACTGGAGTCTACACAACCGAGAACACGGATTACTGGGACAACGACGGTTACATAACCGTGAGAGTAAACAAGGCAAAAGATGTGCTCGGGAACGAGAACACTGTTGCCATCTTCGCTGACAAGATATTCGTCGACAGACGCAGACCGATAGCTCCCAGTCTGACTGGTATTGGACTGTCCGTAGGCATCGAGAACAAGAACGACTACGTGGTCAACGTAACTCTCTCCGATACCGATGATAACCTAGTGTTCACACCATCGGGCTACACACCTGAAGGCCTGAAGCTCGAGGTCCTATTGGACAACGAAGTAGTCGCCAGTGGAGTTGCGGACTGGACCGGACTGGTAAGCTTTGAGCTTACTATTCCGGACGGCAAACACAAGATCGCGGCAAGAATAATTGACAAGGCCGGAAATATCGGTGAAGAAAGCATCGACAACTTGGTCGTCGACACACGTGCTCCAAATGTGACAGTAGAAGTTAAAGAGAACGTCTCAGGGGAGAGCATCTCTGACGGGGGTTACGCCAACGAAAACGTCTTGGTGATCAAAGTGACCTTCAGCGACGAGGTTCTGGGAATAGAGAATAAGCTCAACTGGCCAGACCTCTTCGAAAACGAGAACCTTGACAACGGTTATGTCGTCGTCCTGAAAGCTATCGATAACAAGGGAGTTCTGCCAGCAGACAACTTCGCTCTCCTCCCGAAGATCTACCCCGTCGAGGAGAACGTTGAAAACGCCGTACCGAACGTCTTCCTAGCCTACGTTCTAGAAAACACCATCCACCTGCCAGAGGGAACGTACGAGATCGTTGCAATTGCCGGAGACAGTATGTTCTCGAACTACGGTAAGGGAGCTCAGAGAACAAAGGTTGTCCTGCGCTTCACGGTCGACATAACACCACCTTCCGCGCCGGTTCTCACGACCACACAGTACGTGGGAACCACGAAGGAATCCCCGGAGAGGTCGAGGAGATTCTCCTACACCATCTCCGGAACCGCGGAGGCTGGTGCGACCGTGAGAGTGCTAGCCAACCTCTACAACTTCAGAACCGGCCAACTCATCCAGTCTGGAGTTGTTCTGGGTTCCACAACAGCCGGCAGCGACAACCGCTGGACGATCATCATTGACATCAGCCAATACCAGGGTAAAGTCGTCGAAGTCCTGACCGAAACGATCGACGTCGCAGGAAATGTCAGCACATCCCGCACTAGCTACGGTTATCTGCTATACGATGCCAGCGCGCCAAGAGTGACAATCGATGCGAAGTATAAGAACATGAAGACTGGTCAGAGCTCCGTCGTCATCGAAGGAACAATCACAATCGACGAGTGGGAGACCTACGACGACATCACCGTGACGGTTAGCCCGGCTGGCGCTTCCGTGAACCTTGACAGAGCTACAGGCAAGTTCACGGCAAGCATCCCGCTGGCCGAGGGTAAGAACCAGATAACTATAACCGCCACGGACCTAGTAGGCAACTCCGGCTCCGACGCTGCTATAATCACAAAGACTGTTACACCATGGGCAACTTACGCAATCGTCATCGTCATCATCGCATTGATCCTGGCCGCAATCGCTATCTTCAGGAGAGCCTGAGGGTCGATTTAAAACCGGCCCTCTAGCCTTTTTTTCTTTTTTATTTTCTTTTCATTCTCCCAGTGTAGAGATTTTTGCCGTGTATGTCTATAGCTACTACACAAGGAAAATCCTTGACTCTTAAGACCCAAATGGCCTCGGCTGGCCCCAGATCTTCCCAGATTACCCCCTCGACCTCTTCAACAAATCCGGCAGCAAGCACCCCGGCGCCCCCTGGAAATGAGAGATAAACACATCCAAGCTCGGGAAGTCTGGCGGCAATTTTTTCCCCAACACCTCCCTTGCCAATCAAAACCTTTACCCCGGTGATTCGCAGAAACCTTTCCTGAATTTCGTCCATCCTAGAACTCGTTGTCGGCCCTGCGGAGATAACCTCATATTTTTCCTCATGTCTGACAACAAGCGGACCACAATGATACACCACGCCCCCTCTCATGTCAACAGGCGCCTTACCCGATTGAACGACCCTCACATATGCCTTGTCTCTCGCCGTGAAAATTCTCCCAGAAATTTTCACGAGATCTCCAGCACGAAGCTTGGATATATCTCTTAGAGTTACCGGAGGATGAAGGATTTTCAAGGCTCTATCACCTCCATCCTTCCGTCAACAAGCCTAGCCAGTCCCCTTCTCCCCGGCCAGCACTGGAAGGAAAACGCAACAGGAAAACATGCCGTGTGAGTCGGAGCGGTTTCGATCTTCACACCGAGAACAGTACAAACTCCACCAAGACCCATCGGACCAATTCTCAACAAGTTCGTCCTTTCAGTTAACGATCTTTCCAACTTCGCAAGTCTTCGATCCGGATTTCTCACATCCAACCGCCTGAGGAGCGCTCGTCTCGATAACAGGATCGCGCGAGAAGCATCACCCCCGATTCCGACACCAACGATAACGGGAGGACAGATTTTACCACCAGCCTCCCGCAAGACTTCCAAAAGTTGCGCCTCTACCTTTTCCAAGCCATTCGATGGTGAAAACATGAAAAGTTTTGAAAAGTTCTCCGTTCCGGCACCCTTAACAAGCAAAGCCACTTCAAGCCCCTCATCTGCTGGTTCTATGTTGACAGACCACACACCTCCAGAAATCGCCACACGGCTCAGCGGATCCACGGCACTCATCCTCAGAGGTACCTTTTCCTCCGCCTCTAGAACCGCTGCACCGATTGAACGAGCAACATCAAAATCAAGCCTCTCCCCAACACGAACGAAAAAGGAGAGAACTCCAGTATCCTGACATATTGGTGCTTCCTTCTTTTCAGCCAGCTTTAGATTCTCCAGCATCATCTCGAGCTGCAGCCTCGCAACCCTTGAACGCTCGATCCTCACACACCTCTGAAGAGCTTTCCGCACGTCTTGAGGGGCTCTAGTTTCAGCTTTTTTTACAAGTTCGACAATACAGGCGCGGAACTCCCTCTCAGAAATCATCACTCCACCTCTATCACGGCCGTTGTGAAGAAGGGACCGCGGACATCCACCCTCTTCTTGTTCGATGTTATAAAGTTCCTCGCGGGCTCTTCTATCTCCAAATTTATGTCCGATGGCAGCTTCACATTTTTAATCTGAACCTCCACCATTTTCTCCCCACTCTCAACGGCTTCCTCCGCTCTCCTTCCGACCAAGTTTGCAAAAGCCGACATGAACTTTATCCCAGTCGAGATCCCCTTCTCCCTGACTACTCTGACGAATTCTTTTTCCTCCCAGCCAGTTGGCGGAACCGCTATGATGTTTCCGTCATAAACAAAGATTTCGTTAAAACCTGCGGGTCCCACGAGCTTTTTATTCTCCTCCGGTTCCACAAGCTTAACGCTCACCCGTCTCCCGCCGATTTCACCCTCGAAGACAAGAAATCCGCACGGACTGGGAGCATCGGCATATTTTTTCGCTATCTCAAACAAATTTTCGGCGATCTTTCTCCCGACCTCTGTTTTAGGAATCTCCACCATGTGAATCATCTTCGCTATCTCTTCATCGGAAAGAACAACAGGTGTGTAGAGATACGGATAAACCAGCCTGCGTATATCCGTTTCCCCCGTCTCGATCATGAGAAGACGTTCAAGCCCGATTCCCAAATTGAAAACCGGATACGGTATCCCGTAGTTCGCCAGAGCAACCGGACTGTAAAGCCCCCCATCCCCAACCTCAACAGGACCAGACTTATGTTCTAGGAAGACTTCGAATTCCGTCCCGGGAGCGTAATAACGCGAAGTCGACTTTTTGATCTTCATCTCAACACGCGGATACCCAACTTCGGCAAAGATTCTCCTTGTTATCTCCATTCCATCTTCCAGCGTTATCTCCTTCGCCATCACGACAACTGACGCCGTCCAAGACTCATACAGATGCGTTTCATCGAGTCTTTGTTCCCTCCTGAACTTCGGCCCGACGTGAAAGAGCTGGATTGGAAGAGGCTCTCTCCGGTAGAGCTCTGCGAGTATCCCAAACCAGCCGGCCGTCGTATGCGAGCGCAGCGTGAGATCGCCCGGAACAGGTTTAAGATCTCTCAGCTCAGGAAAGAGTGATAAAATTTTCTCCGCCTCCGCATCGGAAATCGAAAGCTCGCTCGAAATCGTTTCTATTAGGTCATCCGCAGGAATCTCCCCCAGCTTATACCTCCTAAAAATTTCCTGAAGCTTCTCAACCTTGTTGAACGATGGAAGAAAGCTCCTTATCTCCTCTATCTTTTTCTTCCCGATTCCAATGTCAGGACGCTCAAGCGTTGCGAGGAAGAAAACCCTGTCCAATATTATCGGCGCCTCCGAGCCGTATTGCTTATAGACCTCACGCTTGTCGACGATAATCGGAACAATCATCTCCCTGAAACCAAGTCTAATCAGAGCTTGTCTGAATCTTTGTACAAGTTCGAAGAGTGGGTTTGGCTTTCCGCTAGGTTGGAGCTCGAAAATCCTGCCCGATTTCCTGACAAGGTTCGCGCTTTCTTCCCAAGCCTTCCTGAAATCCTTCTCCGCAAGTTCACGCAACTTTCCGACATCAAACGGCAAACTAACCACCCTCCATGAAGGCCAGAGTAAAATCCCTCCTAGCCTGTTCTACTATCCTCCTCACCCGATCCTGTTTGTGTTTCATGCCCGGTAAAACAGACTGTGGGAAATCAAGCTCCATTAACATCTCAAAAATTTCCTCCATAACCCCCAAGATTTTTTCGCTCTCACGCCTATCTCCATTTCTCACACCATTGAGAAAAACCCTGTAAAGTTCTCCGGCAACGTCTGCCAAGGCGAATGCATACGCTCTTGGAAAAACTCCAAGACTCTCAAGATCCGGAAGTGTCCCGTTTTTCAAGATAGAGGCTAGCATAACCGCTTCGGCATACTCCTGCTGAGCTGAAACGAGGACATTATAGAACATTCCCCAACCCTCTTCATCCAAAAGTGCTTCGAAACTTTTTAGATTTTCACCGCTTTTTCTGATCAAAGCATTAGCGGTCTTGAAATTTCCCCTGTGAATAGCGCTAATAGCTCTCGACGCATTTCTTATTATCTCGCGGGAGAGTTTCTGCACATTTTCCTGTATCCTCTCTTGCCGGGCGAAGTGTTTCCTCAATCTTCCTATCGTTCTTCTCAAGAGAATTCCCTCAATCTGGCTTTGACCCCTCTTTCAGCGGAATTAGATATATCTCCGGAATTCTGGGAAGAAGGAAGGGAGCTAAGATCTTCGATGCCCTGCCAATATCTGTCGATGTCAAAATTCCAACTATTTTGCCCTCCTCGACCACCGGCAACCGTCTTATCATATGCTTGTCCATCAGCTGGATGGCTTCTATTATGGGTGTTTTAGATTCCACAGTTATCAGCGGCTGGGACATTATCTTTTCTACTTTTTCGTCCATCGATAAACCTCGAGCCACCGCTCTGACCACGATGTCCCTATCCGTGACAATTCCGACAGGCCGATCTTCCTGGAAAACTATGATGCTTCCAACTTTTTCCTCTGCCATCAATCTGGCCGCCTCCGCAATCGTTCTAGAAGCCTCTATCTTCACGACCTTTCTCGTCATGAAATCTTCAACCGTCACGGGCATGCAATCCACCTCCAAACAAAATCTTTTCTGCCCCAACACTATTAAGATTTCCCGCCGAACTCCTTCGTTGCCCTCAAAATGTTTGTCTTATGATACCTTATTTTGATGATTGCACCCTTCTTTTCGAGATTGTTGACAAGAGCACTGAGTTTTGACTTCGACATGTCGACCCGCCTTCTAAGAACGTCCTGCCTTATCTCTCCTTCTCTTAATATCTCATTCAAAACTTTTCTCTCATCCTCACTCAAAGTGAGCATTGCCACCCTAACCGCTCGCTCAGTTGCGTAGCGTTTGAAAAGAAAAAGCAGAATTGCCGCAATCGAACCAGCTACAGACGCCATGATCGCCACAGCAACAACCAAGGCTGAAAGATCAAAAAAAGGTGAAAAAAGATAAACAATAAAGCTCAGACAAAGCTGAAGAACCACGACAACCGCGACGATCGCTAGCATCTCCTTGGTATCCATCGATTTTATCTTGACATTCTGTGTTTTTATTTCTGGCGACGCGTGGCGGCGACCATCAGAAGAGCTATCCCCCCTGAGACCACCGCCGGCAGCAGAAGCGCAAGAACTTTGGCTGAAAGGTCTTCGACACCCTGAAACAACCCAGCGAGGATGACCACTGGTAAGATCATCGAAAGTATGACTATCCCTGCGTCCTGCCTCATCGTTTCACCTTCTCCAGTGCGGCGGTTTTATCATATCTACGATCGTGGACTGTATCTGCTGCGGAGGTATCTCTCCAGCTTCAACTCCCTGCTGAATCTGATTGATACTCTGCAAACAGTTCTCCGTCCATTCTATGAGATTTTCGACTGGTGCACCGGCCGGAACGTTCTCTTTAAGTGGCAATATCTTGTGCTCCAAGAGATTTCTGACCCTTTCCAGTTGTTCCGGTTTATTCACTCTCCTAACGATTCTGTAGACATGTTCGCTCGCCATGTCCAATGATCGCATGCTTCTGAGATTTTCGACCTGCATCTGGAGATTCTTGATCAAGACCTCGACTGTTGAGAGATCGAGATTATCGATAATTTCTTGAATGTTCTCACCCTGACGCAGCCTTTCTCTTATTTCCTCCCTGATCTGCTTGAACTCTTGCCTGATTTCTCTTATTTCCTCTCTGATCTGGCGCAACGTTTCCTTGATGTTCTCACGCATTTCTATCGGAGGTACTTGAGGAATGTTTACAACTTTGTTCTCCACAACGACTATTACTATAACGATCCTGTTGCAAATAGGTGGAATCCATGGCAGGATCTCTGGCATGTTTTCGCGGATATTCTCGAGCTTCTCCCGGTATTCGGCGAGTTTCTCCAGCACTTCTTCGATGAGCTGATTATCCGTGCAGTTTGCCAGCGCTTCCTCTAGCCTTCTCTGTATGAGTTCTGCGAGATTTTCAGCGTTCTCTGGTTTCACAACAATAATGTTCTCTATTCTGGCCATCAACCTTGTGGCGACCATCATATGGACTCTATGCAGAGCCGGCTCTATCGGCAAATTCATTCGTAGGTTCTCTTCCGCTTCTTTCTTGAGATCTGCGAACTCCTCACGCATCTCTCTGATTCTCTCGCGGATCCTCTCGCGAGCCTCAACGCGAGCCTGAACTTCTGAAAGAACGCCCATCACTGCACTGCTCCTGCAAAGCGCAAAGGAAACCGCAAGTCTGGCTTTCTCCGGCAGATTCTCGTTCTCCAGAAGAGTCTCTAGTCTTCTCGTGTGTGTCTGGACCGCCTCCATCGCCCTGACGAGACCGACGTTTTCAGCAGCCCTCTCCGTCGCCTTCTCCAGTCTTTCAGCGATCTCGTCTGCAAGCCATGCGTATCTCTCGGCCTTTTGACGTCTGACCATGAGCTCTAGCTCCGCTGTTCTCTCTTTTGCGAGAGAGATATCCATCTGCTGTCCACCTGCAAATGATTCTCTGATTCTCTCTCCGATCCTTTCCAGTCCGTACAGCGGACTGTCTGGATTAACATCGATGGAATCTACGATAACCGGTGTCGCCATTCCCGCGCCCACCGAGACCAGCACTATTACGACCGCCACGGCCGCAAATCCGTGTTCTCCCAGCATTGTTCTCCCTCCTTTCATTTCGGGTGCAGCTCCTCGTGCGGCCCCTGTCACCGCACGACTCATTGATTCCGAAGAAATTTGTGTAGAAGGAAGTATTTAGAAAATCTCCAAAAACGGTTCGATATTTTAATTTTCTTTCTGCAAAAACAAAACTTTTCCAAAAAATCGAAGAAAATTTTCCTTTAGACCGTTCAAATGGTCCAAATTTTCCCAAATTTCAAAAATAAAGCACGAAATAATTGTTTTTGATCAGCGCTTGAGCAGGACAACTCTGCTCGCCGGTTGCTCACCTGATATCTGATATCCCGTCGCTGAGGAAAGTTCGTTTGCGAAACTTGTAACATCTGCGTGAGAAGGCATGTTCTCCAATTTGAGTCTGCTTCTAGAGTAACCAACCCACATATATCCCTTCACTTCAACAAAGTCCGGCTCAGCGCGAATGACAAGCGGAGCATACGCCGCTGGATCGTCCATATTCATTCCTCTGATTAGAGTTATCCTTATAGCCGTACGACCTTTAAAACTCCTGAGAACATCCAAACTTTGCAAAAGCCTGTTCCACCCATCCTGAATGAGTGGAGAACACAGTCTTCTGTAAAGTTCCTCATTGGGAGCAAGAACGGAGATGTAGAGTTGACTCGGACTTGGTATCTTCTCCAAGACTTTTGGATGCATGCCATTAGAGACAAGAAAACTTGTCATTCCACGTTTCGCGCATTCTTCGATCAGTTCGGCAATCTTGGGATAAAACGTGGGCTCACCAGCGAGCGATATCGCACAATGCTTCGGATTCTTCGCTTCCTCAAATTTCTTTCTGTTAACTACCGGATTCCCGCCGAAACCGCTCAAGAGTTCTCTCTGCGCTCTGATGGCTAAATCCAAGATCAGAGAAGGATCGTCAGGTTCCCCCTCCCAAACACTGGAGGTCACTCTGGTGTCTCTCCAGCAGTGGACGCATTTGTGGTCGCAAAACCACAAAGCAGGCGTCATCTGGAGACATAAGTGACTCTTTATCCCGAGCTCACGTCCGTAAAACTCCTCTTTGTAGCAAACGCCCCGGTCTAACAAGCTCTTTTTCGTCCAGTGGCAAACCTTCACAGCGCTATGTCTTCCGATTATCCTGTAGCCCGCCTTCTGTAGACGTTCACTTTCCAAGTGCATACCTAGCCAATTTCTTCTGAAGAAGATTAAACAAATTTCTTTTGAGATCTTTGAGCCTTCCTTCTCCCATCATGCTTGCCGCCCCTGGATGTCCCCCACCGCTTCCGTTGAAAATCTTCCCGAGTTCTTCCGCCACTTCACCAAGATGAATTTTAGTCTCCTCGATGAACTGCTCGCTTGCCCTCATGCTCATCCTTAGCTTACCCTTATCCTCAGATGCGACAAAGGCAGCGTCCGCACCGATCTTCACGAAAATCGAAGCCACATCACCCTCAAAAGCTCCGACCTCTGAAAAAATGAAATGAAAACCGTGAATTCTTTTAACCTCCGATCTTTCAATCGCCTTAAGAACCGCTACCCTCTTTGACTTATCCTCCGGAGGCCTGAGTAATTCTACAACTTTTTGATAATCCGCTCCCGCCTTCAAAAGCTCTGAAACCACGAGAAAGGTCTTTGGTTTAGCTAACCTGAAATGCGCCGTGTCCGTAAGAATACCGGCGAGAAGCATGGAGGCCTGCTCGGGGGTTAACTTAAGTCCCATCTCCTTCACGAGATCCGCAAGCAGTTCACATTCGGAAATGTACTCTTCAAAAACAAAATGAAAATCCACGGCTTTTCTGGTTTCCTCATTTGGTCGGTGGTGGTCTATTACTATCTTCAAACCCTGAAATTTTTCGACTTTTTCACCAAAACTTCCGAGATGACCAAAACTGGAAGTGTCCACGAGGACTATGGCATCAAAATCGAGCTCCGGGTTGATTTCCACCTTCCTTCCGAAATACTCCAATATCTGCCGAGCTGGCAGGGATATGTCATCGGCGACAGCAGCCACTGATTTTGCTCCAAGCGTAGAGAGAACCTCGGAGAGAACGACAGTGCTTGCTACCCCATCCGGGTCGGCAAAGTGGTGACAGAGAACTAACGCCCGCTTGCCCGAAAGCGACCTGAGGGCTTCCGCTACCTCCATCATCGACAAGCTAACCGGCCGCCCCACCTTTCGGCTGTCCCTTGAGAGCCTCTTCCAGCTTCTGGCGCATTTCCTCCAGTCTCTCCAGAATTCTCTCCTGCTGCCTTGCCAGCGTCTTTATTCTCAAGTCCAGCTCCTCTTTTTCTTCAGTTAAACTCTGTTGCAGCTCCTGCTTGTTCACCCTGACCAGAATTGTCCCAACGCTCTTGTAAACCACAGCATCGTCAGGTAACTTTTGCAGCTCCTGCAGCGCCATCTCTGTTTCCTTAATCAGCATCTCGAGCTGCTGTCTCTGCGCGATTATCGCCTGCGCCTGCTGCTGCGCCTGCTGGAACTGGGCGAGCTGATGTCTAACCTGCGGGGAAAGCTCTTCCATTCCTCACACCTCTCCACCATCTCATCCGCTAGAGCTATCCACCTCCCCACGGAGTTTATGGCAGCTCTCAGCGAAGCCGTGTTTGGAGCATCTATCTCAACATATAAAACGCTTTCCCTTAAAAACATGGAAACTCTGCATCTTGATCTCTCTATATCCTTCTCCGGTAGAACCGCCTTGAATACACTTTCTGCTTTTTTCGTATCTTCAAAGTCGAAATAAAGCTTTGCAGAAACTCTTTTAGGCTTCGCCACCGACTTTCCTCCAAGAAGAAACATATAACTCCGGAGGAATCCTTCCCTGTCCATCCCAGAATGCTATTTCTCTTTCTCCGACGAGCACCGCAGGTTCTCCGGATTTTTCAGCAATCTGTAATTGCAGAAACTTTGATATCTCGTGGGCAAGAGGTTCTCCCCCAGGAAGAATCTTCAAGTGCGTAGGACTGATTTCTATCTTCTTTCCGGTTCCTCTTTGAAGAACAAAATCCGAGAAGTCGATTTGGAGTTCCTCCCAGAGGCTGCCACGGGTTGGCAATATACACCTGAGAAATCCTGGCTTCCCATCGGAGTTCTCCACTATCCACACCCCTTTGAGCCCGAAGCGGAATGCGAGCGAGAGAAGTTCGTTGACCGTTTTAGTTCCCCGCGGAAGGTAGCGGGAAGACGGGAGGACTCTTGAGAGTTCACGGGCAAGAATTCGCGTCTCGTGATACGGCCTCCTTGAGGTCGTAAGCAATATCATACAATCTCTTTCAAGCGGATTCAGCCGGATAGTATGCCCGACCTGCGAATTTCGTCCCGCATCGTCTGCACTGCCATATCGCCGTGCTTATTCTCTTGGCCTTCACCGCACCGCAGTTCGGACACGGATACTGTTTCCTGGCCTTCTCCGCAACTTCGGCATATCTCCTCCTCAGAGTGAATCCATAGCGCGGGCCGAATTTTCCGGCTATTCCAACCTTTTTCGTCCTCTTTCTAGCCATTTTAACCTACTCCTAATAATCTTCTGAGCTCCGCGGACTTTTGTTTTGCAATCTGAAAGGCTCTCTCCACTTCCTCTCTGGTAAAGTATCCCTTTCCTCCCTTCTGCATAGCACACAAGGCTCCATCCTCCGTGAAAGCCATCGTCAGTCTAGCATCCATCACCTGCTCTTCCTCAAGATTTGGATCCAGCAGAAGCTGATCGCCAATCTTCGCAAAAGTCACGGCTACAGGATACTTTCTCAGCGGAAAACCTTGAAGCTTCCAAGCCTCATCGGCCGGTGGCTTCGTATCAGCCAGAGCGGCTATGGCTGCGAGAGCCGAGGCATCAATGAGGTTTCCGTCGTGATCCAGAACATAAATATCTATAAAAACCGTCCAGACTTCCTCGCCCGGAACTATCGCCATCTTTTCAAGCTCCAAGCATTTAGATTCCCGGATACCGCGGTCGACGACCCTCGCAAGCTCTATCGCATCTTCGTCCGGCGGACCTGGCTCAAAAGTCGGTGAGGCCAAAGGAAGAAGCTCCGCGTTCACGACCAGAATTCCTTCTTCCGGCTGGTCGGGAAAAGGTTCTCCTTTCCCTATCTTCACTCCAACAAGCACCTGCGTGGCACCCATCTTCACAAGAGCCGATCCGTTAGCAGTTTGGATAATCCCTTTCTCCACGCTAACACTTCTGAACTGATCGAAAGCTCTCCCATCTATTCTCTTCCCTTGCTGCAGCAAACTCATTATGTAATCCTTCTTTATTCTGGAAACCACTTCCATTTCTCACACCTTCACCACATATTTCTCCTTCAAGGCACGTCTCTGAGCCTCAAATACCTGCTCGCACCCTTTGAAAGCAAAATCCAGAGCCTGCTTAAACTCTTCCTCCGTGAAATGTCCGTCCATCTGGAGAAGCGTGATCGCCTTTCTCCTGACTATCATCGCGACTGGCATGTCTGTCTCTCCAAATTGATCTTCCTCTTTGTTAAGATCCAAAACCACTGTTCCATCGACCTTTCCCACGGCAATCGCGGAGACAAGATCCTTCATTGGAATCCCAGCGTCGGCTAGGGCAACTGCCGCGGCGTTTATCCCGGCTGTTCGTGTCCCAGCATCGGCTTGAAGCACCTCGATAAACACGTCTATGACAGCTCTTGGGTATAATTCCAAGAAAAGAACCGGTTCAAGGGCTTCTCTTATGACCTTGGAAATCTCAATCGATCTTCTGTCTGGTCCTGGTTTCTTCCTCTCCTCAACAGAGAACGGTGCCATGGAATATCTACAGCGCAGGATGCACTGGTCGGGCTCTGCTTCATGCTTCGGATGCATCTCACGAGGTCCGTAAACCGCCGCAAGAACCTTGTTTTTTCCAAGCTCTACATAGGCTGATCCGTCAGCCCTCTGCAAGGGTCCAGCAATTATTTTCAGTGGTCTCATCTCGTCCGGTGCCCGACCATCTAGCCTTCTGCCATTAATTATCAGCTTTTCAGGTTTCTGCATCCTTTACATTCCTCCCTTCCAGCATTAAACGTATTCGGTCTGTCAGACCTGGTATGTGCGCCTCCCTCTCAATTCTCTTCAGAGCCTCAACTATTACAGCCGTGCGCTCGGGTGTTTTCGCCCATATAACTATTCTTCCATTCTGTCCGACCAAAAGTCGACATCCACCGATATCCTGAAGAACCTTGAGCATTGAACCCTTTTTTCCTCTCACGCGTGGGATTTTCATGGGAGAGATCTCTACCATTCTGCCTCCTCGCAACCTCCCGAGACCAGCTTTGCCACTCTCAAGTAAAACGTACTTTCTTTCGTTAACTTCTTTGACCTGCAGAGCAACAACATCACCAAGTGTGAGATGTTTGTGTGGATTTTCCCGGACCGGATCCACCTTTCTTTCTAAGTAATCGGAAAACAGCAGATTTCCAGTATAGGGTGAGTTTATGTCCACAACCCACCCCCAAGCGTGAACGTCTATCACAACTCCTATGACCAGATCGCCTTCCTTGGGAATATATCTCCCTTCTAGCGGGATCACCTTAATTGTTTCATCGCTGATTTCCGCTAGACCAACCACTGCAGCAAATATCTCGTCACCTTCCTTGTAAACTCCTTCCTTGATCTTGTACTTTCCTTCCGCGATTTTCTGACCTGGAATCACAAGCTCCCTGTTCTGAACGAGAATCATTCTATCACCTTCGTTTCAACCTCTCCTTTCGTTAGCTCGTTCAACTTTTCGTAGACTTCGGCTTCCACAGCAGCCGGGATCTCCATTAAAACCACCCAAGAACCATCTTGAAGCCACTCCTCCTGCTTGATGGTGCCCATTTTTCTCACAACGTGGATAGCTTTTCCGACGTAGGCTGGCGGAATTTTAACTGCAATTTTCCTGATTTCAAATTTCAACGGTAGAATTGGAAGCAAGGCCTTGACTATCTTCGGAATCTGCTCTTCAGCACTCTTGAACTCGTCGATTTGAACCTTTGCCTCCTTCAGGGCAGCTTCTATCCTTGCCGGAGGATGAGGAGTTCCAGTCTGTGGATTTATCGCCCTTCTTGAAAGGATAGTCACGATTTGCTTCACCTTTTCCTCCCTCATCTTTCTGCGCTGCTCGGTCGTAAGCTGAATTTCACCGTTTTTCACGATTTGTTCGGCAACCCGGAAAACGTCAGACGTACCGAAAACCTTTAAAAGACTTTCTTCCGACGCCGACTCTCCCTTCCGGGCATCTTTGAAAACCTTGTCGATGGCGAGCATCGCTCTCATGTCTACCTGCTTGCCCTCTCGCAGACTAACAGCCAAGTTTGGGTCGACCAAAATTTCGAAGTTCATGCCGTGACTTGAAAATCTCGCTATCACGGCATCCTCTAACTTGACCATAGGAGACTCCTTCTACTCCTTCGGTCTGGCTTTTTCGTATGGCTTCGTATACTTTGAGATCTCTGTCTGCGTGAGCTTTCGGAACTTTGCGGTCTCCATTGGAATCACAGCCATTTCTAACTTGTCGGAAGTTAGGGGCGGCTCGACAACTTTCGATAGGGCCTCGACCGCAAGCTTTATCGCATCTTCTAAACCGAGGTTCGGGTCGTATTTTTCCTCGAAGAAGTTAACCACGGTTTGCGATTCCCTACCTATTGCCTGACATTTGTAAGCAGCCACCACTCCGCTTGGATCAGTCTCGTAGAGGCTGGGCGTTCCATTATCCACTCCTCCTATCAGAATTCTCACCCCGAACGGACGAACGCCACCGTGCTGAGTGTAAAGTTGCTGGATATCTCCGATCCTCTTGGCCAATGCGTAGACCGTTATCGGCTCGTCATATCGCAGTCTGTTTATCTGTGCCTCAAGTCTTGCTTGATCTATTAGGACTCGACCGTCAGCGATGAGGCCGGAGACTGCAGCCCCTATGTGCTCGTCTATCTGGAAAATTTTCTCTATCGAAGTCTCCTCAACGAGTTTGCTGCGGACCATCTTTTCAGCTGCGAGGACAACGCCATCCTTGACTTTCATCCCGAGAGCTGTGAGTCCCCGCTTTACCGCTTCTTGAGCGTACTGGACCTGATAAAGTTTGCCATCCGGGCTGAAGACGGTTATCGCCCGGTCATAACCCGCGCCTGGTGGTGCAAATACCATTTTCCATTCCTCTCCTTTCTTCGGCTCAATAATCGTAAGAGAACGATGCTTTTAATCCTTTGCTTTTCTGGGGATTGCAGTTTAGCTATGTCTCGGAAAGTAAAAATCGAGAGATGTAGATCCCGGCCTTTTCGAGTGAATAGTGAAGTCCGAAGACTCGAAGAATTGGAGAAAATTGAATCGTATCAACCTTTTGCTGCAGGCGGGATTTGAACCCGCGTCACGAGCGTGGCAGGCTCGTGTCCTAACCAAGCTAGACTACTGCCGCCCGGAAATTATCT
>Ga0105163_1000561_pt1 | contig 21848 bp, 11 predicted proteins | sample JNZ110809AmetaG_FD_81531 | JGI IMG/M metagenome (GOLD analysis project Ga0105163, IMG submission 81531) | Hot spring microbial communities from Jinze hot spring, China to study Microbial Dark Matter (Phase II) - JNZ 110809A | ecosystem: Environmental > Aquatic > Thermal springs > Hot (42-90C) >... | reverse complement strand
ATATTTTACTTTGATGAGAAGGGGAAGATTTTTTTCTATTTTTATTGTTTTTGTTCTCGTTTTGATTTCTTTTTTGTTTGCTTCTTTTACATTTTCTGGTTCAGAAGATGAAAATGTTTTCAAAGAACTCCATCAAAAGTTCTGGAGCGCAAGCAGAGAAAAAGGAATAGACAATGTGAGAGCCGAAGATGTTCTGAACCAGCTTTCTCCTGAAACACTTGGGATTTTGAAAAAATTCTACTTTGATAACGGCTGTCCATTGCCTGCGAAAACCTTTGAAGAATGCGTCCAAAAATTCATAGATGAATATAAAAAGCTCGTCAAATCAAACAAAGCAATTTTAGATTATTACATGCAATTTCAGGTCGGAGATGTTAAAGAAAAGTGGGTCTGCCCAGTCAATCCCGATATAAAAGATAAAGATTTGTGTTATGATGAAGTGAAAAGACAGCTTGTGCTCCTTCCGATTTTAGCACTGCTCGGAGATAAAGAATTGAAAAGCAAAAACTGGGTTATGACTCCCCGAATTTTCCCTAAAGAAGTTCCATCAACAGCACTGCTCGCTGTTGAAGGTGTTGCCTGTGGTATAACAAGCGGAAACTTACCAGATACTCAACCTTTCGCAACGAATTTTATAAATAACGCCTTTTCAAAAGGTGTCCCATATTCAATTCAGAACTGGGTAGGTGGGAATTTGACTTCAAGAGTTAATACGCCTTATCCCTGTCCCGAGCCAGATTGCGGGGTTCAGCAGAACCTGAACACAGCTCAAGGAGAGTTCTTCGGTCTCTTGCAGTGGCTTGCTGATGAACTCGAAAAAAACCTTACCAAAGCAGATATCGTGAAAATGGTCCAGGGTCTGCTTTGTGGTCAAGGAACTTGTTCATCAATGGCGGGAGTAACTTTGTGCCTTGTTGTTAAGGATAACTCATCAAGTGCTGACCCAGGTTATAGATGCTACGGTGATACCGGCTCTCCATCTCCTTCAAATGATTACGCTGTGTTTTATTATAATAGGGCGGTTGTAGAGGTTTTGCCAGACCCAGTAAACGGCTACATCACAGCAATAATAGCTCTCTGGGCTGAAAATGCTCCGTTTCCTTTGCCGGGTGGTGGCTCATATACCCTTGCAGGTCACAACACAATAGATGGTGGCAATCCTTACCCGACATCCGAAGCGTGCGTAGAAGCGAGAACCTGTGCAGATGGTTGGACATTTGCTCATTCCAATAGAGGTGCAAGAGTTTACACAGAGGGAATACTTTTGAGAGTGAGGTTACAGCCTGTTGTTCAGGGTTCGCTTGTTGATGTCTGCGCTATAAGTTCAGACCTTGATATTCTTGGCTCTGACGCAGATGTTGCAGCGATAGGATGTATTGCTGACTGTGCAGATACGGAAAGTTTGCTTGAGAGCTCGCTCGGAGGACCGATTGCCAGTGCATTTAACAGCTTTTTACACGGGAACTGCCCTATTCCTGGTGTCCCCGGAAGAACAGATGCGGATTTCTCATTATGCCCTCAGCTTCCCAAAGGTCTGCCTGGCTCAGGTCCAGGTGGCTCAAATTGTTCAGCCCTTTTGCCTGCTTGCCCAACATATAGCTCTACCTGGAACTGCTGCTGGAACTACACAACAAGTTCTATGCAGTGTCAGTGTCCTGAATTAGGTGGGGGAGGCGGTGGGGGATGTAAGCACGCGATGTTTCCGATAGACCTAAATGAAGTAGCGGCGCTGGGTTCTCGTTCTTTTTCTGTTGCCCAGTACTGCGGAAGACCTACAACAGTTGAGGACCCTGACACCTCACACGCTCATAATGACCCTCAAAAATGCTATGCAGGACCCATAAACACTTCGTTTTTGGTGAGACCAAAACAGCCGTGGTATGGAACTATGGGATGCGGACAAGGTATTTATGATGTCGGCTGCTACACAAACCCATCGCGAATGATACTTACTGGTACTGGTTGCTCAATAAGTTTTGATGTAGGCATAAGACCGAAGGATTTGAGCGGTTCGTGTGCGCAGTTTGGACCATCTGCGACAGCCCAAGCATACTATACTTTTACATCTGGATTTTTCCCGCGCCCGGCTTTTGGAAGAGATAACTATGCTCCTTTCCCTCTGCCGAACAATGCTCTCTATTGGTCGTGGCTTTCGGGAGTTCCACTTACCGCACTCGGTCTTACGGGTGGGAACGTAGATAACGGCTACGCTCAAACTGGAATTGGCTTTACTTTCAACTTCTATAACGGCTTAGGTGGTGGTTCATATACTGATATATGTGTTCAAACGAACGGGTATATAGGGGTTCCGCAGGGGAATACGGGATGTGCTACGACAACCTCGTCTATTTCCGAGGTTCCAGACCCGATACCATCAACTAGTGCACCCAACGGCTATATTGCACCGCTCTGGGCAGACCTTTCGGGAGATAACAACGAATTTTTGTATTACAAGGTCGAGCTCCCTCCGCTCTTTCTGCCAAGAGCTCGTCAAGCGAGACCACCAGGCTCCTGGGCTCCCGCAGGGGATACAAGACCAAACACTGTCATTGGCTGGACCGGCTCCTCGGTATACTACCATTTGTTATTTAATAACTACGAAACGAATATATGCAATAATACGACCGATTTTAATAATTATGTATACGCCTATCCTTTGCCTGCTGGATTTAACTTCCCGTTTTACAATCAGTTAAATAATTTGATTTGTATAGATTCAAACGGAGTGATATATCCGAGAACAACGACTGCGGGTTGTCCTGGTTCAACGCCAAGCGGGGCACCAATACCGAACCCCGGTGGGCCGAACGGCTTGATAGCAGCTCTCTGGAAAGACCTTGACCCCGCTCATATCGTAACAGGGGATAACGGAGGTGCAGATTGTGACGGACGTTGTCCCGAGTGCGAAGATGGATGTATAGGTGCCTGTACAACAACAGGTGACAGCAGGTCTTGGTTCTGCCACCAGCCGGGAGACCAAACCTGTAACCCGGGGTGGACCTACTGTGGTGGTAATTGTACAAACTGCGGAGCAAACAGGTGGTGGTGTGCTAACTGGGATACTACAAACAGCGATGTGTGCTGTGGAACAGGTGATTGTGAGGGAACATGTAATAGTAATGGTGTATGCAGTGGAACATGCTACTCTGTTCCGGGATGCGTCCCAAGTGCTTGCAGAATCGGTCCGTGCAGTGGTGACCAGTGCGGTTGCAATGATCAGGATTCACACTGCCACGGCACTTGCATTCTTGGAGTATGCACGAGCTGTGATGTAAAATGTGACTCTACGGGTGGAGCGGGTGGATGCAATGCACAAAACCAGTGCTGTTTTTGGAGAAATGGAGGTTGGGAGTGTGCTTGCGCGTCAACACAAACCTGCCAGGGTGGTTGTGAAGCAGATGCTAATTTTCTTGACCCAGAACCTCAGCAGAGACAGTTCAGAGTTATGGGTATGGGTTATGTTCAGGTCGGCTCAATTGACTATAATATGGACGGAGTTCCAGATTCTGTTGATTGCCCGGGTGCAGACCTTGCAAACGGTGTCTTTGACGACAATAACAATGGAATTTATTATGAAGATGATGACCCATCTGCTCCTAACTGCCAAGCACTTGTCATCACCTGGTATAGAATTCCTGATTTTGATGCGATAAATGACACCGGATGCGGAAACGATGACAATAATGACTGCCCTGGAACTGGTGAAGATTGTTGTTCTGGTTATATTTGCTCAGGAGGTGCCTGCCAGAACTGCGGTCCGTGCAACTCAGACAACAGAGAACTTTGCAGGTTGAGAGCAGCAGGAATTATAAGCCCTGACCCGAACTACGGAACACGATCAGGAGAAGGAAACTGCCTCAACAGAAACACATTCCAGGTCGTTTTGTTCTCCGATGGAACAATTGACATAAATTTGGAGCAGTGGGCAAATACTAATATTTTGATTGATGTAGATGGACCGGGCGGTAGTGGATGTAGTAATTGTGGTTGTCCTTTTGGTTGTTGTTTAGACTGCGACTGTGACCCAAAGACCAATCCAAGACCTCACTATGTAGGTATAGAGGATTATAGCGGAATCTATGGAATAGGGGTTGCAAATCCAAGAACATTTATAACTTATAGGTTTATAAGGGTTGGTCCGGCAGGAACCGTCTGCGGTTCTTCGCAATTGCTTACTGCTTCCCGAACCGACTGCCCAGATACTCTGCAACCAGGAGTTGCTCCCCCCAGAACTTGTAGAATAGTAAAATGGGATAACTACCATGTGAAAGGTCAAGCGATATGCATAGATATGTATGGTATTTTATATAATGTTGGAACGGGCTTTAATCCTGCAAATAACTACGATATTGTGTTTTTCTACGAGAACTTCAAGTCGCCTCTGCCGGGAATAACAAACCCCCAAGACCAAGCTCGTGCTGCGAGAACTGCGTCATTTCCAAGAACAATAGGAGTAGAAAATGGTAATGGCACATTAGGTCAATACGGGTTTTTACCTCCTGACGGCACAGGAGTGGTGATGAGATACTTACCGCAATTTACATACTGGATAGGGATGGGAATAAGCCAAGACGCATGGAGCGATATAGCACATATGTTTTATTCATCTGGGTGGATGTGTTTAGCTGTAAATCCGGGTGGGGTTGTATCTGCTGATGCGAGCAAATTTACAGATATCGGAGTACTATTGCCGATAGGTAGCTTTTCAGATGTAGAGAACTTGCAGTACTTTTTCCCCGCTGTGAGATACCTCTGCGACCCCGATGGGAAGGCGGAAATAAGGTTTATACCGCAGGGAAACGAAGGAGCAAGTGCAAGAACGGGAACCGCATGGCCATCTCTGCTTACACCAGATGCCCCAGGGTCAGCGTCACTTTCGGGGACGCCCGATGCTTTCCCTTCGTCTTTCCAGCCACAAAAATTCGCAGATGTCACATTCCTCCTGCCAAATTACCGAGTTGATTTCTGGTGTAAGCAGAACAATATATCACAATTTGTAAAAGACGGCGTAGTTGGACCAAGTAATGTTCTTTTGTTTCAGGGATACGGTAACTGGTTCTTGGGATTAGACCTTGACTGGCGCCTTTCAGATACATCTACCGGCTTTTTAGATAACTCTCCTTTCAGAGTGACGAATGTGACGATGATTTTCATAGATGTAAAACCACAGATTTCAAACATAGTATGGAATGTGTCAGTTCCTGTTGTAGGCAGGATAGGGGGGTTAGCTGATATTTTAGGAGATATCCTTTCTGGTTACTTGCAGGGTATACTGAGGACAAGGTGGAATTTACCACTTTCCCCAACAGATATCTTGCACATTTGGATAAAGTATGTTTCACCAGAGGGTCCTGATGTTACAGTAGATGAGTTTCCGAACACTTCATCGTGGCAGGCGATAGAGACAAAGTATCCATGGGTTGTGACGATGCCAGATTACCTTGCAATTTATATAGGTTGTGTAGGACCGGACCCAATAAACGACTGCCGTAATAGGTCAATAAGTGGTAACTTAGATTTGGCTTTTCTTTTGAACGCTTTTGGAGGAGGGTTTTTAGCACCACCATCACTTGCTAATGGAAACGGAAAAGTTCCACTTGCCAAGCCAGAAATTTCTGTGGTTCTGCCAAATGGAAAAATATGCAGTCCTGATAAACCCTGCTACATAAGTTATGAGGAGGCGAAACAAATTTTCGGAGATGAAGAAGGAGCAAGATTGCAGGTTATATATTCTGGACTGACCAAACTTAGCTGGCGCAAGAGATATAGCGGATGGAAGATACCATATGTTCTACCAAGAACTTCGGGCTCAATTTACATCAGAACAGGACCGTTTATAGATGGTGAGAACGAGCTGAGCTTTTTGGTTGTAGATGAGAAAAATTTCCTGTGGGAAGATGTGATGAAGATAAGTTTCGTTTTAGATAGAGTTCCGCCATCTATAAAGATTTTGGGAGGGGAGTTTGATGATAGGATGCAGGCATATATATTCCACAGAGAAGGAAATCAGGTCGTGTCGCTTGAAGTTGAAGATAATGTGAGTTCAAAAAGTAATATAGAGGTGAGTTGGAGTATAGATGGTGGAGAGTGGAGCGAGTGGCAAAAAGGAGTGAGAACGATAAACCTTTCACTTCCAAAAGGAGTTTATAAGCTTCACATCAGAGCAAGAGACGAAGCAAAGAACGAAGAGGAGATATCGCACATAATTTATGTGAAGGGAGATGAGGTGATGGGATGCCCCGTCATAGGTAGTGTGAATCAAAAAGATGTGAGCAAGATGCTTGCAACACTCAACGCACTTATACCCGTAAGTGTTGCTCTGTTTGCTGTGTATATTTTAAAGTTTATCAGAAACGGAAACGGAAATGGGAAGAAAGAAGAAGATCAAGACAAAAAGGAAAGGGAGAAATAAAGATTTCATCTTATCTGAATTATCTTTGGTTTTTGGAATTCTACTGGTATGAGGTATTCGGGAGTGATTTTCCAGACATTTTCCGGCTCAAAGAGTTCAAAGCGTTTTGAATTTTTTTTGTAGAGCGTGAAGATTTTAAAAAGGTATTTCGCTCCGACTTCTGGCAAAACCTCTCTTTCAACATCAAAAATTTTTCCCTCTGATGGTTTTGTATAGTCAGAGGAATCAACATATATTTTTTTCATTGTTGGGATTTGATTTAGCTCATATTGAGCGAAGTAAAAAAGATTCTTTTTCCCGCTGAAAAATCTGATTGTGAAAACATTTTTCTTTTCTCCTTCAATTTTTTCTGAAAATCTTTCGCGATATTTTTCTGTAATGTATAGGGCGATCCAGTCAAACGATAGTATGGTGATGATGGGAATTTTCAGAGATAAGCTTAACGCTTGTGAGAAGGCGATGCAAGCTCTGAGCGAGGTGAAAGAACCAGGACCCTTTGAAATTACTATTTTTGAAATTTCAGAAAATTTTGCCGAAGCGCTTTTTAGCGCTGTGCATACAGCAGAAGATATGAACTTTGAACCGTAAAACCTCCCAGATGAAATGGCGCAATACCCGTCTAAAATATCACTTTTAGCAGTAGCAACTGATACAACCCGTGAAAAACTGAAATCTATAAAAATCACTCTGCTTTTTCCTTCTGTACCCCAATTTATTTCTTCATTTTCCATACCTTATAAAAATTTTTTAATGAATTAAAATATGGAAATTTTCAAAAACAACATTATATTTTATATTATGACTATGACAAAATCTCTCTGCAAGATAAAGAAATTTTATCTATGGATTTTTATTTTGTTCGCATTATTGATTTTTAAAACGAACGATTTGTTGGCGACTCCACTACCTGTCACCACATTTCCCCCAGAACTCCAAAATTCACTTATCGTGCGAATTACGGGCTGTGCAAACTCTTGGCTCCAAAGACAACTTGACCTTATCTTCAGAGATGATGGGGTAGCTGGTTCAGGAGATGAATACTGTCCACCGGGTCAATATACTTTTTCTGGTTTTTCCGCAGGTAATGTTCCCTGTGCCTGGAAAACCCTCAACTTCATAAACGCGCTTTTGGAAGACCTTTTAGATAGACAGGAAACAATAGGAGGTTCTCCCGACCCTGTTATGTGCTGTTGCGACCCCGTAAAAGACCCGACAAACTGCACCGGTCCTGCTACCGCCGGCTGTCCTGCTCAGTTTCCAAACAGAGGCGAGTGTATGAAACTCAAGCCCGAGGCAACAAACTACTATGTTATACAGGGATACCAGTCGTTCGGTGTCACTTTTGTCGGTGGTCTCACGGCTGCGTGGCAAGGGCTACTTGACCAGTGTCTCCCCATACCTTTAATGGGAGATCTATGCCTCAACATATCTCTTGATGATGTCTGCAACGGAACAACCTGCGGTCCAATAGACCAATACAACGGCACAACTCATCCCGGAAGATGCAATTACCCACCTTATCCTAACAATATTAACGCTACTAATGTATGCGATGATGGTGGACCCACCAATATTTATAAAAGTGCAAATAGAGACGGATTTATTTTGAGATATAACCCTGTTGGAGCTGTAAGTATTGGATTTTCTGTCGGAGAGTCGGTCGGGATACCTTGCGGTATGGGACCTGCTGGCTATAGTTATAATGGTAAAACCTTCACAGGTAATGAGGGGTTTTTAACTATTTCTCTCCAGCTCGGAAGTGCGGGAAATCCTATTCTTATAGATATAGATGCTGCGACTCCTTCGGCAGGGAATGTTATAACTTTTCCTGCATTTGCTGCAAGCAATGACCCAACTCGGGTTGCTCCGGGAAAGAACGACTGCAATGACTCACAGGCAAACCTGCAAGGTGATTGCTATGTGAGAGCTTATCTTCAAGCAAGGGGAGCCCTGAAACTTTCTGTTGGAGCAACTGTTTACTTGGAACACAGAACCGGTTCGTGGCCTCATCTTCAAGATTTAGGAATAGCGATAAGGGAGATAAATTTTTCAGAAGCACCTTGGATTTCACTTTCTCTTGATTGGACCTGGAGCGAGCAATCTCCAAACTGCACTGCAACAAGTACCCTCTGTGTCAGAAAAAATACAACTGTTAAAGCTATGAAGACAATTGAATTTATAGATTTGGTTTTGAGAGGGCTTTTCAGATTCGCTTATATTCCTTCCGGTCTCCAGAAGTACTTCGGACCGGTGGTCTTTGATATAAGTGGGCTCGTTCAACAAACTTTAACTCACTTTTTCCCCACATGGGTCAGACCCATTACTGCTGATGACCTTCTCATAGATATATCCGCAGGAGGGGACCCGTTTTTGGGAACTCAGGTTCTGAGGTCAAAAAGCTGTTTTGCTTCAAGTGGTGTTGGACCGGGAACAAATCGGAATGAGCTTTATCTTATCGCCTCTGGTATGGTTGACCTTGACCTTTTCAGGAAGGGAACGGACTGGAAGGACTCAACTCAATGGGCTGATCACAGGTTGCCAGGGTGCGGATACCTCGGACCTCCGGCTCATCCTGCTCCATCTATGCTCGCTGGTCCCTCCGCATTTTCTCAGCTTCCCCACGCTGGCTCGCGAGATAGTGTATCTGTCGCGTCTTGTGAATCTAGTGCAACTTTTATTGGAATATCTCTCTTTCAAAATGTCTTCACATATTTGGTTTCAGATATAGCGTCGTCTGGTATAATGTGCCTTGCAATATCAAAACAGGGTGAAGGATTTGCTGGTGCTCTACCGCTCCCCATTTTTACCGTCGGTCAGTTCAAACTTATGATGCCAGACCTATATAACTTCCTTCAATCTGAATTTGGCTCAAATGTTACAGATATTCCTTTGATTTTCGTTTTCAAGCCGAAACTTTATCCTGCATATCCAGGGTTTCCTCAAACTCCGCAAGCTTTGTTTGTAGATGATTCCGGTTCGTGGGATCCGCTTCCTATAACCGGCGACGTTCTTTTAACCTTGCCGAACAACGATTTTGAAATATGGGTTGATGTAGATAATAAAATTGAGCAGTGGGGAGGTGGTCCAGGAGAAGTGCCCGGAGCTTGCTCCTATGGTACAACTCCTGCGTCTGGTGGCTGGTGTTCCTCTTTCCCAGGGGGTACTACTCCTCCTGCTCGGGGTACAATAGATGTGGGTCCTGCTGGAAATGCTTTTTACAATAACTTTCCAGATTGTGTTTCGTTTGTTGATTGCGATACAAGTATTGGAGATCCATCAGACAGAGTTCGGGAGAGGAGATTTATAGCGCAGTTCAACGTGGGAGTTACGCTTGGGCTTGACCTTAACTTTTTCGGATGTGGAAGGGGCTCGGGAAAGGTTTTCGGAAATTTGCCCGCATGGGGGTTTTCTACAACTTGGTATAACCCGTGGAACCCTGCAACCGCTGGAAACTGCACAACTGTGAGCCATTTGAGAAGAGTGGACTTGACGCTTGGAATTTTATCGCGTCTTGGAGCTGTAAGCGTTTATAATGATGCCACGGTTGTTAGGTCTTATTACCCGTTTTCTGGTGGAACTTTTGCGGGCTTTATTGCAGATGCCATAGCGGTTATTTTATCTGGCGCTCTTGCAATAGACGCTCAACTCGGCTACACCCTTTCTGCAATACTTGACCCAGATGATAACCTCTACTCAGCTACTCCTGCGAACAACAACGTTGTGAGAATAGGAGGACATACGAAAGGTGCAACCGCTAACTGGCTCACTCACACATATATAAGACGAGATGATGTGGGGAATGGAGATCCCGACCCTTCACCTCTGTATCCAACTCAATTTTTGACCATTGCGATAGACCTACAAGGAGATATTCATCCTAACTTTATATATAATCTTTTGAGTCAGGTTTTGAGTGGGCAGACAACCCTTTTTGCTCCACCACTTTCGGGAGGAATTATAGGAAACCAGAGCGGAAAACTTCAACCCTTAATTCAGCTCGCAAATCAGATTAAAAACGGCAATGAATACTTTATAAGTTTCAAAGAGATAAAGAACTTTGTGAAGAAGATAGAGAGCGGAGGATATGTTGTCCCAAAGAGCGATTCAGCTGGTGTAATAGACGACTTTCCGCCGGAGACAGTAGTTGAAAGCATAGACGCCCACACATCAAGAACAATCATAAAACTCTCATGTGTTGATGACTACACAAAACCTGAAAACTGCTGGTACTCGTGGAGATGGAAAGGTAAGATGTGGTTCAACTGGATACCGTCATCGGAGATAGAGATAAAAGGACTCCCCGATGGAGTGTATGAGATAGAGGTGAGAGCGCTTGATGAGAGAGCACTGCCAGACATAACACCAATAACAGTAAAATTCACAGTAGATGATACACCACCATCAATATTTTTCCCCAAAAAGAGCTATTATAAGAGAGGAGAGGTGATAGGAGTAAAGCTGTGGGATTACATAACAAGTCCAAAAGACATACAGGTTTCATATAAGATAGAAGATGGAGAGTGGAGCGAGTGGTCGTATGCGGATTATGTAGAGAATGGATTAGGAGTGAAGATGATAAGAGTTCCGTATGAAGTGGGAACATATAGAATATATGTGAGAGCGAAGGACGAGAGAGGAAATGTGGAGGAGAAAGAATTTTTCGTTGATGTAGGAAAACCAGCTGGTGGAATCCTCTCCTGCTCTGCTGGATTGTGAAAATAACCCCGGTTTTGAAAAATCAAAAATAGCAAAATTTGTTCTTTTTTCTTTTTGAGTTCATAAATTAATGTGAAGGAAAAAACAATCTGAGGAGGTGAAAAGGAGATGAAAGACAGTTTCAATTTGAAGCCATTTTTGGTTCCACTATTGCTGTCGCTGGCATTAGGAACAATATTTATTCGTCATCAGGCGAAAGCGAAGAACGAAAAAAACACCCAGAATCAGTCAGATATTTACCAAAAAATAAACCTTCTCACCGAGGTTATAAAGAAGGTTTCAGATAACTATGTTGAAGAGGTATCTGATGAAGAACTTATGATGAGGGCTATAAAGTGGATGGTTCATTCTCTTGATCCTTTCTCTGCTTATATGTCTCCACAGGAGCTGAAAGATATGGAAGTTGAAACAAAAGGTCAGTTTGGCGGGCTTGGAATAGAAATAACCAAAAAGGACTACTATATACTCGTTATTTCTCCGATAGAAGATACTCCCGCGTGGAGAGCTGGGATACTGCCGGGAGACAGAATAATAAAGATAAATGGAGAGCTGACAAGAGATATGACTCTTCCGGAGGCGGTCCAGAAACTCCGCGGTCCCAAAGGAACCCGTGTTGTGATAACAATTGAAAGAGAAGGATGGGAAGAACCAAAGGACTTTGAACTGATAAGAGATATAATCAAGGTAAAGAGTGTCAGAAGCAAGGTTATAGATGGTGATGTTTTATATGTTCGGCTGAGCTCTTTTCAGGAGAACTCATCAGAAGAGCTCAAAAATGCTTTTTCAAAAAGTGGTCTATATGAAGGTAAGATAAAAGGTGTGATTTTTGATTTGAGAAATAATCCCGGGGGTTTGCTTTCCGAGGCGTTGAAGATAGGAGATATATTTTTGAGCGATGGAGTTATAGTCAGTACGAAAGGCAGGAGGTCTTCTCAAAGCTATAAAGCACATAAAGATAGCTTTGACTTTCCATCAGGGGTGTCTCTTATTGTTCTTGTGAATCAGGGTTCTGCGTCTGCGTCAGAAATAGTTGCGGGAGCAATAAAGGATACGAAAAGAGGCATTATTGTTGGAACGAGAACATTTGGCAAGGCGTCTGTTCAGACAATCATCCCTCTTTCAGATGGTGGCGCCTTACGCCTTACCACAGCTCACTACTACACACCATCTGGAACGAATATAGAGGAAAAAGGAATAGAACCAGATATTGCTTTCAAGCCAACGCGAGTTCAGCCGATTTCAGAACTTTCTCCCCAAGAGCTTATTCAAAGAAGAGATAATCCAGAGTTAGACGAAGCGGTTCAGTTTGCTCTCAAACTCATAAAACCTCTCCCTCTCCAGAAAGCAAAAGAGAACTGATTCTATGAGAGATGATTTTAAGATAGGGATAGTAGGAGTGGGGAAGATGGGCTCTGCTCTTGCAAGAGCGCTCTCAAAGGACTTCCCCCTCCTACTTTATGACAAATTCAAAGTCCCAGATGACATCAAAAGCTTTCAGGTAGAACTTGAAGAACTCGTATCTCAATCTCATATTGTTATAGTTGCTGTAAAACCAAAAGATTTTTACGATGTTGCAGGAGATATATCTGTTTACATAGGAGATAAGCTTTTTGTTTCTGTTTGCGCTGGCATAAGGTCTGATTTCATAAGACGTTTTTTTAAAAGATGGGCTCGCGTTATGCCATCTATAACCTGCGAGGTCGGAGAAGGAATCTTTGCGGTATATTCGCAAAGTGAAGATGACTCTCTTTTGCTCAAAAAAATTTTTGAAAATTACGGGAAGGTCTTCGTTGTCAGCTCTGACGATGAGATAGATATTTTTACAGCGACTTCTGCTTCTGCGGTGGGTTATTTTTCTGTTCTCTTTGAAGCGTTTGAGGATGCTCTTGTAAGGTGTGGGCTACAAAGAAGTATAGCCCGCGATGTCTCGGCGCAGACATTTTCAGGAATAGCAAAACTTATCAAGCAGGGAAAGCCCCCATCTCAAATAAAAGAAGAGGTGATGACTCCTGCTGGTATTACAGCCGAAGCAGTAGTTGAAATCACAAAAGCAAAGGAGTTTATCTTTTCAGCTGTTGAAAAAGCGCTCGCAAAAGCAAAAGAAATATCAGAAAAAATGAAAAAGTGATCAGAAAATAATCCCGACGCTTGTCAGAATCAGATTGCCAAAATAGTATCCCCCCCAAAGATATAACCTCGGAGAGACAAAACCAAGTCCTAAAATTGGTTTTTGGGAGTAAGATACAGATACTCTGAACCATTTTAAAGCTTTTGCGGTCGCACCCGCTGATAAGTTCAGCTTTTTGAGGTAAAAAACCTGTGAGAATATGAAAATATCTTCTGTGAATAACGCAAGTCCGAGCCCTCCTTTTGCAGGAATTTTTTCTTTGAGAGAGTTAGGGCTTGTGAGCGAGACCACTCCTCCGGTAAATCCAATTTTTTCTGTCTCATAACTTGCTACTCCTCCGACACCAAAAAAAACATCTTTTTTCCCAAGTTTATCTTCAAACTGGTTGTCCCACTTGAATTTAATAAATGTTCCCACTCCTGCTTTGATTTTCTGTATGTCAAAACCATATGATATATCTGCTGATATTATTTTTGCTGATTCACTCCCGCAAAGAGTTCTTTCGAAAAAACACTTGAAACCTATTCCACCGCTTAACCTCGTTGTTATGCTATCTGTTGCCCTTAACTCTGCGATTTTAAACTTGCCAAACCCGAAAGAAAAATTTACATCGTATTTTTCCGCGAGTTCAAGAGATGCTGGATTTGATTCAGAATGCGGATGAACTATTCCAGCGCCCTGATGTCTTATATCAGGAAAACCTCCAAAAAATATAAGATACTTTATATCTTCATCTCCATAAGCTATGCGCTCGGTAAGAAAGATAGAGAAGATAAAGATTAAAATCAGTATCAGCTTTTCCGATTTTGAAAGCGATTTTTCAGAACTCATTCAAAATACATTTTAAAAAAGTATGTGAAACACAACAAAATCCTGTTTTAGGAAAATTTTGAAAATTTTCATAATTTATATTTTATTATGGATAGCAGAGTGAGTGATTTTATTTTCAGGTTTCAGGAGATAAAAAAGAGTGTTCTGAAGCCCGAAGATGTTGAGATAAAAAATGGTAGAGAACACATAAGATTTTCTGGCTGGCTCAAACTGAAGTCCTCTCTTTCTCTTTCAAGCGAAATCAAGCTTTCTGAGAGATTAGAGACAGAAAAGGATGGGAGAAAAGTTGTGATATGGAGATACATAATAAGGGTATCGTCTAAGGATGGGGTTTTCTCTGATGCGGAGGGAGTAGCGGGAACTGACGAGTTTGATGGAAAAAGCGAAAATTTCATATCATACATCGCTTATGTCAGAGCGCTTACAAGAGCTGTTTCTTTCTTCTTCGGACTTGAAGACCACATAAAAGAAGACGCCGATATAATCTCATACACATCAGCTAAAAAACAAGAAAGAAAAGAAATATCTGACTTCCCGCAAGATGAAATAGTCGAAAAGTGGCAGGAAAAGGAAAGAAAACTTGAAAGAGAAATAAGAGATTACTCCGATATCATACTGAAAAAGGAAGAGGGAGAAAAAGGTCTCCGCTCAGATGAGGAGCAAGTTTATAAAGAAAAACTTCAGCCAAAGCATGAACCGGAGATTTTTGAGGAAACTCCTGGTGCCCAGAGAAAGCTAACTCAATTTGAGCGAAGAGAGATTTTCTCACAAATAGGAGACCTTCTCAATAAACTCGGATATAAAACCCCAGAAGAAAAAAGAGATTATGTCTCAAAGATATTGAAGAGAACTATAGCAAGGTCTTCTGAGATGCAAGATGAAGAGCTTCTTTTTGTTTATGATTTTCTGAAAAAGGAAGTCGCGAGGAAACAGAAGTGAGTTCTTTGGTTCTTCAAGTTATCGCTCTGCTTTGCAGTAATCACCACACTTTTCATAAATTCCAGAAAAGATCTTCTCTGCTATTGAACCCTTTTTGAAAAATGCAGGAATCTTCCATAAAGGCGCTTGAACTTTGAAAAACCCAGGACCCCTGTAAACTCTGCTATCAAATATATCTACCCATTCTCCGGAAGGAAAGAAAACATTTCTTTCTCTTTTACCTTTTTCAACAACGGGAGCAACAAGGATGTAATCTCCGAGCATATATTCTGTCTCAAAACATTCGGGGTCGCTTTGCAAAAATTTCTCATATTCTGGATTTTGCAAGAGAATATGTCTTATTATTGGGAATCCCTTTTCAACTGCTTTTTGGTGGTATTCTTTCAGGTAATCTTTTAGTTTTTCGTGAATTTCTGAGTAGAATTTGAAAAGAGCGAGTGTTTCATCATCTTTGTCAAATCGCCAGTTTTTATCGGGATTGGTTCCGTGATGAGTTCGCATTACAGGAGAGAACGCGCCGAACTGGGTCCACCTTATATATAACTCTTTATCAGATGGAGAGATTAAAGATGTGTATCCTGCTATGTCTGAGCCGTAGAGAGAGACGCCTGTGAAAGATAAAGATATTCCTGCGACAACTGCTGACCTCAGACCGTCGTATTTTTCCCAAGATGTGTTCTGGTCTCCAGGCCAGACAACAGGAGATAAGCTCTGAGTTCCTATGTATCCGCTCCTTGTGAAAAATACAAAATCACCATTAGGTCTCACTTCTTCCCAGAAATCTCTTTGAAGTTTTTGCCACAGTATTGGATATTTGTTGTGAGATTTCAGTCCGGTTGAGTTATCAGATAGTTTTGAGTTTGCGGGGACCCACTCTCCGAAGTCAGCCATCCAGCCATCAAAATATTTTTCTGCGGAGCGCATGACAAGTTTCATCCAATTTAGAGCAAACTCGTTTGTAAGGTCGAGTATTCCCGCTTTTACTCCGCCTGCGGTCTGGCTTTCGGGAACAGAGACCTTCACAATCTCTCCGTTTTCGTATTTTACGAGAGCGTTGTTTTTGATAAGTTCGTCCCATCCTTCGTCCCCCTCAAGAACAAAGCTGTTGAAGTATCCGAGAAATTTGAAGCCCATGCTTTTGAGTTCTGCGGCGAGTGTTTCAAAGTCAGGATAGAGTTCCCGTGATGGTTTTGTTCCACCGCCTATTGTGTATATTCCGAGTGATTCTATTTTCTTTCCGCCCCGCCAGTCCTCTGTCCATATAACATCAGCCCTTATGCCTTTTTCTCTTATGAGTTTTGCTGTTTTCCTCACATTCTCGCTTCCACCTATCGCATCTATCCACGCCGAAAATACCCAGTCGGGAACAGGTTTAGGTCTTCCCGTTCTTTCAGTATATATGCTCACTATTTCAAGGGGATGAGGGGCATAATATAATTCTGCGGAAAACTCGCTATCAAAAAGAATTATCTTCAGTGTTTCTTTTTCCTCTGAGCAGAAATCAAAAACCGATGGCGAAAAGGATTTCAACAAAAACCCATAATTTTTATTTGATATGAAAAAAGGCAAGGGAAAATAGGTTTTTATCTCTCCATCTGGGAATGGTGGATTATCGTCATCTCCGCCAACATGTCCTTCTTCCACCCATATAAATCTCTTTTTTTGGTTTGAGATTGAGCTATCAAACCACATTCCCATTCCGAAAAACAGCTCTTTCCCATCACACTCTATTTCTAACTCTACTGAGTTCTCTCCATCTGTTTTTGTATTTATGAAGAGTTTTTGTCCATCTGCTGAAAAGCTCATTTTTTCTTTGATATTCACTTCGTTTTTCTTTTTTGGTGTATAGCTTTTTTTGAAGAACCCACCGACGATAAAGTTTTCCTCTATTTTCAAGTCATAATCTGAAAAGAAAATTTTCTTTATTCTGAGGAGCTTTTTATCTTTGAAATATATTGAGCCATCTTCTGATATTGTGAAGTTGCCGACTTTTTCTCCTTTGATTTCTGTGCCACAAGATACAAGAAAAAGAAAAATAACCATATGAAAAACTTTTTTCATCTTCATTGGTATTTATATTACTGAGTTGTGATTCATTTTACTGATTTGCTTGCTTATTTTTTACTTTGGCAAAGAGAAATTAAATTTAGAATAAAGGAGTTTTGAAATTTTATGTGTGGTATAGTAGGTTATATAGGTAAGGCGAACGCTTTGCATGTTATTATACCATCACTTCAACGCCTTGAATACAGAGGATATGATTCCGCAGGAATAGCTGTTATAAGAGACGGGCAAATAAAATTAGCGAAAAAGAAAGGAAAGATCTCAGAACTTATATCTTACATTTCACAGCTCGACTTTCCAGCTTTTTCTCGTATAGGTATAGGGCATACTCGCTGGGCTACTCATGGGCCTCCGTCAGATAATAACGCTCATCCTCATCTTGAGTGCTCTGGAAAAATCGCAGTAGTTCACAACGGAATAATAGAGAATTTTTTAGAGCTGAGAAAGAAACTTGAAAGAAATCATAAATTCGTCTCAGAAACAGATACAGAAGTTATAGCTCACCTTATTGAAGACGCTTTGAAAGAATTTGGTAGTTTTGAGAAAGCATTTGAGTTTGCGGTAAAACAACTTGAAGGAACTTTCGCAGTTGTATCTATATTTTCTGGGGAACCAGATAAAATCTTATGCGCAAGGTATAAAGCACCGCTTGTCATAGGACTGTGGGATGAAAACGGGAACCTCGTCTCATCTGATATACCTTCGCTCCTTATCTTCACAAAAAAGATAATCCCACTTTCAGACGGAGAGATAGCAATAATAAAAGAAAATTCGCTTGAGATAAGAAAAGATGGCTTCCGTGTTGAGAGAGAGCCGATTGAAGTTCCCTGGTCTGCTCAGCAGGCGGAAAAATCAGGGTTCAAACACTTCATGCTCAAAGAAATTTATGAACAACCTCATGTTGTCACAGATACAACAGCTGAGTTTTTATCGCGTTGGGACGAGCTGAACCTTGGCGAATTCAAAAAAATAATAATAACCGGCTGTGGGACATCTTACCATGCAGGTCTTTTAGGGAAACTATGGATAGAACACATAGCGAAAATACCAGTTGAAGTTGATTACGCATCAGAACTCAGATACAAAGATTATATTCATAAGAACTCTGTTGTTGTTGCTATAAGTCAATCGGGAGAGACAGCGGATACTCTTGAAGCGGTGAGAAAAGCAAAAGAAGAAGGTTTAAAGGTTGTGTCTTTGGTGAATGTTCTTGGCTCAACTCTTTCGCGTGAGTCAGATATTGTTCTGCATACGAACGCTGGACCCGAAATAGGAGTTGCTGCTACAAAAACTTTTCTTTCGCAGATAACCGTTCTTTACCTTTTTGCGGTTTTTCTTTCAGGGCAGGGCAGAAAATCAAAAATGCTCTACGAACTCCAGAAAATTCCAGAAAAGATAGAAGAGGTTTTGGGTTTGAGTGATTTTATATATGAGATAAGCGAAGATGTATCAAAGTTCAAAAACGCACTTTATCTTGGAAGATGGATATCTTATCCTGTGGTTATGGAAGGAGCGCTGAAACTCAAAGAAATATCATATATACACGCCGAGCCATATCCCGCCGGGGAGATGAAGCACGGACCCATAGCCCTTGTTTCGCCATCTACACTCTCTGTATTCGTCGCTCCACAAGATAGGGTATTCAAAAAAACAATTTCAAACCTTCACGAGGTCTCCGCAAGACACGGAAAGACAATTTTGATAACTACAAAAAACGCAGATGTCAAAGATGCGTGGAAGAAAATAGAGGTTCCAGAAGTTGATGAATTTTTATCTCCTTTCCTTACTGTTCCCGTTCTTCAACTTCTTGCATATCACACCGCTACTATTTTGGGACACGATGTAGATCAGCCGAGAAACCTTGCAAAGAGTGTGACCGTTGAGTGAGCATTCAGAGGATACTGCAAAGTGATGGTTCCGGAATTATCAATGTCCCTTCGCTTGGATTTCCGAGTTCTCTTGTTTTGTTCTCAAGAAAGAGCTTTGCGGTAAAAGCACAGGCGATAGAATCAACCTCATCCTGACTCAAATCTCTTTCAGGTCTTCCATCAATAAATCCAACTTTGACAAAAAACTCAAAGATTTTGTTCCTTTCTTTCCTTGGTATTTTGAATATATCATATAGTGCTCCGGGGAAAACCTCAATCACTCTGATGTTTTTCAAACTTTCTATTTTTCTTTTCAGCTCAATTCCTCTTTTTGTGAGCATTCTCATAGGTCCAAGAGTTATGGGGAAAAACTTTATTTTCATTCTCATAAGTTCAATATCGCACTCTCTGAAGTGTGCGGAGTTTTTTTCGTCTATGCTTTTTCTTCCATTTGGAAGTGAAAGAGGTGCGTCAATTGCTACGACTTCCAAATCCTCTATCTCCTTGACAATTTTTATTATCTCTTCGTCTTTTTTGACTGTGAAGACGTCTTTTACTTTTTTCTCTGCTATGCATACGCCTGTTTTTTGGTTTTCGCTTCCTGCAAGGTCTAATCCTAAAACCATACCTTCATTCAAGAACCTCTTCAAGTATGCTTTTTAGCTCCTGAAAGTTCTCTACTTTTATATCTGTGTCGTAGAGGTCTTTGTGTGTTGTCAGGACACCTATGCATTTTGTTCCCGCTCTTTTTCCCGCTTCAATTCCGTGCTGTGAATCTTCAATAACATAACATTTTGATGGTTTTACTTTGAGTTTTTCTATTGCTTTTATGTAGCACTCCGGGTCTGGCTTGCCTTTTGATATGTCTGAACCAGATATTACTACATCAAAAAATTTCCCTATTCCCAGCTCATCTGATATGAAATCTATGTTTTCTTTTGGAGTTGATGAAACGAGAGCCATTTTGAAACCCTTTGACCAGAAGAACTCCAAAAGCTCGTTCGCTCCCTCTATTGGTTTTATCTTTCCCCTTGCGAGATTCCTGTAAATCTCTTCTTTCTCATCACTGATTTTCTTTATCTCATCTTCTGTTGCGTTAGGAATAAATTTTTTTATTATCAGCTCATTTGTCATTCCGAATGTCTCTTTGAAATCTTCTTCGGTGAATTTTACTCCTCTTTTTTTCATCACCTCAAACCAAGATAGTTTGTGAAATTCTGATGAATCAATTATAACTCCGTCAAGGTCAATCAGAAATGCTTCTGTTCCCGTAAGCTTTTCAAGTGCGGTGATGTAAGATAAGTCAAACCCATCTTTATCTATGTCTCTGAATATGACATCAAAGTTTTCAGATAAGATGTTTTTGAGTTTTTCTGCGAGTTCTTTTTTAACTGTTATTACGATTTGTGATTGAAGGTTTAAAATATCTTTGAGCCATTTGACATCAAGATTTTTTGAGCAGGCAAGCTCCATAGGTCCAACTTCATCTAAAATGAACACATCTGCTTTCTGCTGAATTTCCTCCCGAAGAACTTCTTCAAACCTTTCGGGGAAGACAATATATTTTCCATGTTTGCAGTATCTTTCGTTTGTCTGCAATATTTCTCTTTCCTTTATCGCAAATACCCTTTCTTTTTTCGTTCTTATACCTTTCACCAAGAACCCTTCTCTTGAACGGTCTTTTCTCATCTCTGGTGTTATAACGCCAGATGGTTCAAATCCGAGCATTTCCAATCTCCTCACAAGCTTTGATATGAGAGTTGATTTTCCAGAACTCGGTCTCCCTGTTATCACAATACTTTTCCTTCTCTCCTCCATAAACTATTTATTTTATAATTTATCAACGCTCATTTTTCTCTGAAATTGATGATATGAAGCTTACGGTTTTTTCTATCACAAGTTTTAGATGTTCCGGATTTGAAAATCTGTGATCTCCACCTTGAACTACAAAAAACTCTTTCGGAGGTTTTGCCATCTCGTATATTCTCCTTCCTTCATCTATTGACACCGTCTCATCTTTATCTCCGTGTATTATAAGAAGTGGTGGATTTTTTTTGAGTGATTCCTCAATTTTTCTTTTACCTATGTTCACATATGGGGGACAGAGAGCGACTACACCTTTTGACATTTCAGAGAGCAATATTGCGATTGTTCCTCCGAGACTTGAGCCGACAAAGTATATCTCGTCTGAAAATTCGCTCTTTGCGAAGTTTATCACATCAAGGGCATCTTGTATTCTCCCTTCAAGGTCGTACTTATCGCCCGCTGTCTCACCGCAACCCCTGAAATCAAACCTTATGAAGTTAAACCCGGCTTTTTCAAACTTTTCCCCCATCATTATGTATTTCGGACTATCTTTGAACGACTCAAATCCGTGAAAAGCTATAACGACCTTTTTCCCATCTGCTCTGTGTACTACCGCAGATAGCTCTACATCTCTGCTTATTATCCGCGTTCTTATCTCCATAGCTAATTTAATATTTTAAAGAAGTAGATGCTAAACAGAAAATTTCAGCGGAAAAATCAAAGCGAAGTTTTTTCCACCTGTTTTGAAATTCAACTCAAATCAGAATAAAATAAATGTATGCCCTCAAAGAGAAACGACAGGTTGTCAAGAGTTGAGAGGTTAGTAGAGAAAATCGCTGTTGAAATAAGAGAACTACGGGAATTTCAGAGAGAAACTACAGAACAGATAAGAGAACTACGGGAGTCGCAGAAAAAAACCGATGAACAACTGAGAAAAACAGATGAGCAACTGAGAAGGAGTGATGAGAAAGTCAATAAACTCACAGATAGCTGGGGGAGATTCGTTGAAGGCATGGTCTCTCCATCAGCAGAAGAGTTTATGAGAAAAAAGGGCTTTTCAGATGTTCATGTCACTCACAGATAT
>Ga0105163_1000560_pt1 | contig 21859 bp, 22 predicted proteins | sample JNZ110809AmetaG_FD_81531 | JGI IMG/M metagenome (GOLD analysis project Ga0105163, IMG submission 81531) | Hot spring microbial communities from Jinze hot spring, China to study Microbial Dark Matter (Phase II) - JNZ 110809A | ecosystem: Environmental > Aquatic > Thermal springs > Hot (42-90C) >... | reverse complement strand
GTCATAGAATCATTTTAAGAAAAACCGATTGAGATCAATATAGAATTGAGGATGACTGTGTTGATATAGTAAGAACTAATTAATTAGTATTGGAGAAAAAATTATTTTTACCTATTTATTTTGCAGGTTTGAATATATACTCATAGAGAGCCGCTCCTATTATACCCCCTATTATAGGTCCTATTAGATATATCCATACCTTGGATAGAGGCAGTAGATCACCAGCAATAGCTGCAGCTATTGCCGGTCCAAGAGATCTTGCAAAATTCATGCTTGCACCTGTTAACGGTCCTCCAATCCATATATCGCAGGCTACTATCATCCCTATTGAAAACCCTGCCCAGCCTGCCGGTGCCCGTTTATCTACGGCTACACCCATTATTACAAATAGTAGCCATAATGTGAGGATGATCTCTATAACTACGGCTGCACCATCTCCTACTCCAGTACCTGGAAGTGTAGAACCAAAGCGAACAGCCTTACCTGCAACTGGGAAGAATCCGTAGAGGCAGAGACCTGCTATAATGGAACCTATAATCTGAGCAGCTATATAGGGTGCTACAAGTTTAGCAGGAAGTCTTCCAATAGCAGCAAGGGCGACTGTTACAGAAGGGTTTATATGTGTACCCGAGATGTGACCCAGGGTATAGATCATTATCATTACAATAAAGCCGAATGTAGCACCTATACCAAATAGTGCAGCAGGGCCGCCACCAAGTATCGAGATTAGGGTTATAACTGATGCAGGTCCGAATAGTGTTAGAGCCCATGTGCCAAATATCTCTGCTATAAACATCTGTAGCAATGTAGGCTGGGTCTTTTGACTAGCCAACCATTTTCACCCACAGTACTTAATCCGGTTATGGGGTATATAAGCTTTTCTCTATATATAGAAAGGGAATTCATGGCCTATGCAAGCTATTGTTGAAAAAGAATTTAAAAATACGGATTATTTTTATTTTGTTTTAATCTAGGCAGCCTCTACTCCAGCCGTTAATGGCACTGTTTTAGCTATACCTATTCTATACCAGCACCACTTACATCTACCACTTAGGAATGTCTGGCTAACGCCGCATGCCTTACATATTGGTGGTGGCGCTATTGGTTTTTCTGGATGTAGCGCTACAATATATGTATTGATTGTAGCAGTAACAGGTTCGCTTGTTAAGAGGCATGGGAAGTCCGCTAATCTCATAAGCGATGAAAATCTCACTGTTATTGCACAACCTGGATAGGTGTATCTCTGCGGAGCCATCAGGACAGCATTTCTCTTTATGGGTGATAGATCTATCTTAAGACCCTTTAGCACATAGCCATCTCTTCCAAATGGTGAAGGTCTGATTACGTCTGCGCCTCTCATGATGAGGTCTATGAAGTCAGCATTGTGTAGTTCTGCAGCAGGGCTTCTAGTTGGGTATTTCAGTACAAAGTTGTGGAATCTCTTTACAAGTAGGTCAGCAACAGTTTCACCTGTGAAGCCATCCAATTCAAGTATAAATGTTGTTGCTCCAGCAAGGGTTCTACCTGCGGCTGTTAAGGCATCATATTCGCTCTTTATAAGACCCTCCTTAACACCTTTAGTCAGAGTTACATCTAGGACATCTGTAACAGCCTCCATAATAGCCATAGTCATATCATCTTTAGCCATGTTGTACATGCTCTGAGATATATGGTGACCCACATCGCCAACACCATATGCTGGTACGACAGTGAGATTAGCGGGGTGTACACCTGCATTAAGTGCCGCCTTTATATATGGTAGCATCCTATCCTTAAATTTGCTCATATATGTTGCAGGATCAAAGCTCCTATGGCCAACAGCCTTCATGACATCTATCTGCATTTTTACAGGTTCTAGCCACATCTTCTTCAGAGCTTCGATCTCTTCCTTCACAGCCTCATCAAGGGATTTGCCAGCCTCAACTGCTGCTACAAATGTTGCTCCAAAGCCATAGCTTGTAGCCATACCCCAGCTCTTAGCAGCAAGTATTATCTCCTTGTGCTCCTTTGGAATATCAAGCTTCTCAAGAATGGCTGCATGTATTCCCGGCATTCCTCCAACAGCATAGGCAAAGTCAACCACACATGTAGGTCCATAGAACCCTGCATACTTCCTAACGAGTTCTCTACCTATGAATCCTTTATGCTCCTCTAAAGCTTTTGTAAACTTTTCAACCGATTCTTTAAATTTTGGATCAAGCTCATACAGAATCTCAAGAACTACAGGTGTCTGGTAGTGCTCAACGTAGGGATCGTCCTCAGGAACTATGGTTTTATCGACAGCAATTTCATTTAGAATATCGTAGTGTGCAACAACACTAGCTACAAACAGATCTATAACCTCCTTCTTCATAGGGCCGACAGCAGCCATTTTCTTTGTAGCTTCAACATACGGGGCTGCATCAGGTATGACGAATTTGCCTCCGCGCCTCTCTCTAATGACAGAAATATCAGCTTTTTGAGCAGCAATAGCATCTTCAACAATTTTGGTTACTACTTCAGGTGGAAGACTTGAAGTACCCAATTATAACCACCACGTTCCTAACTGGTTAGGTAGTTATTTAAAGGTTTCTAAATATATTAGAATAGAATCGTTCGAATTTGAACTATTAATAATGTCAAGGTAATCACTGTTCTATGAATAGATAGATTCTAAGTATAGAAGGTAAACATTATCATGTATAGCGGCAACAACAATAGCAATGGAATAATGTCTCTCTTACCGCTTGCAGAGGTAGTTTGAGAGCCTATATTTAAGTTTTTATGCACCTTCAATGATAGAAGTACAATGGAGAAGAAATGTAACGTGTACATGGTAGAGGATCTTGAATTGTAAACATTATTGAAATCCGGAAATAGTACATCTTTTTATAATAACGTATAGAGTACTTATTCTATTTGTTCTTGATGAACGTAATTAATGATATACTCTCTTCTGCTCTAATGATCACTTGTTCTATAAGATCTTAGGCATAGTATTGACGAAATTTATACAGGCAATACTACCGATATTTTCGATGATGCAACAATTGTAATCTTACTACATTAATTCCAAATTTGATTCTGAACTGTTGATTATACTGGTTAGCTTATAGAGATGTAGTGGCTAGAAGCAGTTTCGACAGAGTTATCAAAATAGTATCTAATTCCGTAACATATATAAAGATGGAGATAGCCTATCTCAACCAGATATCCGTGAACGTTTTGATCTCTATTGATATTCTAAAATCTTCTATCTAAAATCTTCATTAACTGTGCTTTCTTCCTCGAATGGTTCCTTACTATAATCAGAAACGGTTCAGCTGTACAGATTCCTCGATGCGCTGTATTAGTGTGCTATTGCGTAGCGTAGAGCAGGCTTTTTATGGAGGTATGTAATGTTTTCGAGTTTACGAATTTAAGTACCTGAAGGAATTCACATAGAGAATTTGACCGAAACTCTACTACAACTTTTCAACGGATTTTTAGTAAATGCTTCACACATTTCATATAACCAGTGATATTCATAACACAGTGTTCCATTACCTAGCATTTGTTCCAACTATTTAGTTTATCTATGGATATCCTCAATTCCCTTCCTCTATATGTAAATGATGATTCGTCAAAAAATAGATGCTGTGTACCGGATTCCCTCTCCGATATGGTTACGATTGCAATTCCGCTGGCCACGTCCCCTAGGTATATATGGGTATCAAAGTTTCTATTCGTCATTGCATTTACGATTATCTTACCCACCTCTGGATAGAGTCTTGCTATGGCTATAAATGGTGTTGTTAACCTTGGGTTAACCTCAACGACAATAGGTTTTCCATTCCACATAACTATGTCAAATCCTATGTAACCTTCTATATCGTTATAGCATTGAATTAACTTTGTTAGAAACCTATGGACGTTTTTAACGATTTCACAATCTCTAACTGGAAGTATGTTTCCCCTATATCTAAATGCATTACCATCCAATTCTATAATTTGTTTGTTAACTGAATAGAACAATATTTTTCCATTGCTTATAATTGTTGAAATGCTTCCATGAATTCCTCTAATGTATTGCTGGACGACAGCTCTACGAAGAGGATCGCACCGTAGAGCTCTTATAATATATCTCTCAGCATCACTTGGGCTCCTCGCTATGTAGACACACTCTGAACCTGCAAGCATACAGGGTTTAACAACAACTGGGTATTCTAGCGATTTCAAATCAATATTACTGACATCTCTAACCTCTACAGTTTCAGGTACAGCTATCCCACATCTTCTGAGGATCATCATGGAGTTATACTTATCTGAAAATAGTTGAATCGAATTTGTGCTAGGTCCCCATATCTTCCTACCTACAATTTCAGCTAATCTCACTAACTCCATAGGTGGTGCAATCACAATAATTTTATTGTATTCTTCTGCAATTTTAGAAACATTTTCTTCAAAGTAGTTACAGTCAATATAGTGGGCAATATCAATGTCATCTCTATAGACATGGGCTAGCAAACGTGAAACAGCAATGCGTGTTTCAACATATTTGTTGAGGAGTTTAGCTAGAGTATAAGCCATTGAGAAGCCCTCCGGAAGTAGGGCATCGTATTGGTTACGGCATTTGAATGTTGCTGTCACGTACTCTAGAACAAGTACCCTAAACTCTCTACCTCTAGGGTAATGCTCTATACTATGAGACATAGTAAATAGAGGTGTAAAATAGACTTTATATACCTTATGGTATGAAAACCGTGTCAACATGGTGTGCAGCTATGGTATGGCTTACGCTAGATAGTGTATTGGTAAGTACTACTCTACCGATTCTACATAGTTAATGGGAGTGCACAATCATAGACTGAAACACAAATCCAATATCAATGGTCACAATAGAAATGTTTATAGCTGTAGTACTCCATACCACTAACAAGGCTATACTATACTTTAGCGGTTTTATGGGGGTAGTATTGGGTTGTAGGGATGTTAGGGCTGTAAAGATAAGGATAGTAGGTACCGTACAAGGGGTTGGTTTTAGACCCTTTATCTATAGGCTTGCTACCTCTCTTAATTTAAAAGGGTATGTTGTTAATCTTGGTGGTAGCGAAGTTGAGATACATGTTGAGGGGGAAGAAAATCAGATTGAGATCTTTATATCAAGGCTCACTACTGAAAAGCCTCCACCTGCTAAGATAGTAAGCATTGAAATTAGAGAGGTTGAGCCTCAGTATTTTGCATCCTTTAAAATTCTAAGGAGTAGTAAGAGTCTATCTGCAAGAAGCTCTATACCACCAGACGTCGCTATATGTCGGGACTGTATCAATGAGATCTATACAGAGGGTTCGCGATTCTATAGATATCCATGGAATAGTTGTGCATGGTGTGGTCCTAGGTTTTCTATGATGTATGATATACCATATGATAGAGAAAATACAGCCATGTTTAAGTTTAAACTATGTGAAGAGTGTTCAAAAGAGTATAGCGATTCAAGCAATATTAGAAGATTTCATGCACAAGGTATAAGCTGTTCTAGATGTGGTCCAAAAACATTTGTATATCGAAGTAGTGGTGAGAGGATCTATGTTGAAGATCCTGTAAGTTTCATAGCGCAGAAGATTCTTGAGGGCTGTATAGTTGCCATTAAGGGTATAGGTGGCTATCACATAGCGTGTCTGGCTACGAGAGATGATGTTGTCCTAGAGTTGAGATCTAGGAAGAGGAGACCTTCACAACCATTTGCTCTAATGGCTAAGGATTTCGACATAGTGAATAGAATCGCTATACCTCCTCCAGGTGCAAGAGAATTGCTAGAGTCTCCACAAAGACCTATAGTAGTTATGCCTAAGCGTCCTGGATCTCCACTGTCAGAATATGTGGCACCTGCACTTTCTACAATTGGTGTTATGCTTCCATATACGGGTTTTCAGGTTATGCTACTTAATACTACTCCAGACGGTTTTCTTATAATGACTAGTGGGAATGTTCATGGAAAGCCTATGTGTACGGATCTCGAATGTATTTTTAGCGAACTTGTAGATGTTGTGGATTATGTTGTTGAACATGAGAGGCAGATCGTTCATAGAGTTGATGATAGTGTTATAAGGTTTACAGATGGTGTACCGGTGTTTCTTAGGAGGGCACGTGGATATGCTCCAGAATGGATAGAAACACAAGTGGAGCTTTTAGAAGGCGTAGCTGTTGGTGCAGAGCTTCAAACAGCTGGTGCTGTAGGTTTTGAAAATAAGGTCGTTCTGACACAGTTTATAGGTGATATCGATGAACCTGCACAGCTGGAGGATCTTGAGAAAGAGCTTAGGTGGTTTATAAAGGTGTACAGACTTAATCCCATGTTTATAGCACTGGATAAGCATCCCCTTTATCATAACAGATCAGCTGCGAAGAAGTTGGCTAGAGAATTTGGTGCAGAACTTATCGAGGTTCAGCACCATCATGCACATATAGCATCCGTTATGGGTGAAGTAGGGGTTTCGAAGGATGAAGAAGTTGTTGGTATAGCAATTGATGGAACAGGTTATGGAGACGATGGAGGTATATGGGGTGGTGAGGTGATAACCGCTAGCTATAGGGATTATATGAGAACTGGCAGTCTAGAGCCCTTTATACTTCCGGGTGGAGATTCCTCTGCTATATATCCAGTTAAGTCTCTTATCAGCATAATGGCTTCAGCTGGTTACAGTGAAGATGAGGTTCTAGATACTCTTGATAAAATGGATTTGTTTAAAGGCCTTCCACATGGTCGTAAGGAGGGTGAGGTAATATATTACCTATCTAAGAGTGGAAAGGGTATGGTTACAACGAGTATCGGTAGAGTACTAGATGCTTTTTCAGCTCTATTAAATATATGTACGTTCAGAAGCTATGAGGGTGAACCACCAATAAAGCTTGAGGCTGTAGCTGATATAGGTAAGGATCTAGGCTATACACCAAGGTTAAGAAGCTTTGGTGATAGAATAATTGTAAGCGTTTCAGATATGCTTAGATGGGTTCTCGACAATATTGGTAAAGAGAGAAAGGAGGATATAGCTACCACAATACAGAGAGGTTTTGGCAGAGCATTAGGTGAAGCGGCACTGGTATCGTTAAAGGGAAGGAGAAATGCAAAGCAATACATTGTTATTGGAGGTGGTGCAGCTGCAAATACTCATATAGTTAGAGGTGTGAAGGAGGTGTTAAAGGAATATGGTGTAGATGTTATCTTGCCCAGAAGATTGCCTCCTAGTGACGGTGGAATAGCATTTGGCCAGATAATCATAGCATCCAGTAAAGCCGGGAAGTGATTATAGAGGATAGTATTCTATACCACGGGGACGAATCTCCATGAAAATTGGGAATAGGAGGTTTGGATGCAATGGCCGAAAGCATGCACTATTAGTTAGCACTCGAGTTTTAAATCCATTGAATGCAACTCTTAGATAGTTCTGTCAGCTCTAGAACTACGAATGACATTTATCTAGCGCTATGGATACGAGAAATTCTATGCAGGTAGTTTAGTTAATAAAGCTACAGAGAAGATAGGGTTAGTGTGAAATCAAATGTGTCTAGGGGTACCCGCAGTAGTTGTAGATATCGATGAGAATAGCAATATCGTAAAGATAGACTATGGTGATGGTATTGTGAGAGAGGCTTTACTTGGCATTTCTGAGGAAAGAGTGGCAAGGGGGGATATTGTAATGGTGCATGCAGGCATAGTCATATCAAGGCTTAGTGTGGAAGGCTTGTACGAGCAGATCGAATTTGTGAGGAACCTTCTTAGCGATACTGAAGGTGGTGATTCATCGGAAGGATTAATAAGACTTTATGAGAATATAGCACAGCTTGCTAAAAAGCTGAAATCCAAGTAGCAATACTATGGGTGATGATAGTGGATGACGTCATTAGATTACTACACGGTTCTGGAGGTATTGAGATGAGAGAAATTTTGGAAAGAGTTATATTCTCAAGGGTTGATCCGTCGCTGAAGAGAATTGGCGGAGGTATAGGAATTGATTGGCCAGACGATGGTGCTCTAATACCTCTACCAGATGGAAAGTACCTTGTTGTTACAATGGATAGCTACACCGTTAATCCACTATTCTTCCCTGGGGGCAATATAGGTTCACTAGCTGCCTCAGGTACTATAAATGATGTTGTTATGATGGGTGGCAAACCCATTGCACTGCTCGATTCAATAGTTGTTGAAGAGGGTTTTCCTATTAAGGATCTTCAAATAATAGTGGACTCTTTCATAGATGTTATTAGAAATGAGGGAGTGGCATTGATAGGAGGAGACTTTAAAGTTATGCCGAGAGGCCAGGTGGATAAGATTGTAATAACTACTGTGGGTATAGGTATAGCAGGCAGACCTATAGTGGATAGACCTAGGGCAGGGGATAAGATCATAGTTAGTGATTATGTTGGCGATCATGGAGCGGTGATCATGATGCTTCAATTAGGTCTCGAAAAGCGCATTGATGAATTAGCTGAGGGTATTTTAAAAAGCGATGTGAAACCGTTAACAAAGCTTATGATCCCAGTAATTGAAAGATACGGCGACTACATCCATGCTGCAAGAGACCCTACACGTGGGGGTCTTTCTGGGGTCTTAAATGAATGGGCATCCTCCTTAGATATTGTGATAGTTGTTGACGAAGGGAATATACCTATTAGAGAACCAGTAGCTAGATACTGTGAAATGTTAGGCATAGACCCCCTCTATCTAGCAAGTGAAGGTATAGCAGTTCTCTCCGTTGATCCACTAATGGCCGAAGACATAGTCAACTACATGAAGAGTCTTGGGTATACAAATGCCAGAATTATAGGCGAAGTTAAAGCCAGTGAAAAGTACAAAAACTATGTAATTTTGAAGACTGCCGTAGGAGGTTTTAGAATTCTTGAACCACCACATGGCGAGCTCGTACCTAGAATATGCTAGGGGTCACCATACCAGGGTTGGTATATTCAAGCAAACTCCCTATAACCATGCATAATAGTACCCTTGCTTAAATCTCAACGGGAAGAGATTTCTAAGAACTATAGGCATTATCATACGACATTTAATCGCTATATACCTATTTATTGAAATCTAAATAAGATTAAGGAGCAGTGCTACGGACCAGTCAATTTAATTGAAAAATATAGATGATTTAAAGAAGTCCTTAAACATTAGATGGAATATTGTAGCTGTTAGGGTTGTATTGTTAAGAGGCTTTACTGATGGAAAATCGTAAATCTGGAATATATCAAAGTAGTGTACTTTAAATCTCTATCAACAGATCCTTCTTTCTACCTAGGTATCTATATGATGTATAGACTGTATAGGTGGCTGGGAAGATCTCTACAGCACTTTCTATAGGACCGTATAACAGGAAGTCGGCTCCTAACGCTATTGTGGTTAGATTGCTTGCCAATTCACAAGCCTTTGTACCATCGATACCAAATCTTTCCTTAAAGGATTTTCTCTGTGATGAGATAGCATTGTGAGCCCCAGCACCGCATGGTAAGCCATATTTTGATTTGATTTCAATTAGTGTTCTTATGGCTGCTGAAAGGCTTGGGACATCTATAACGAAGGTGTCTATGAGTACCTTTTCTATGCCGTAGTTTTTGGCTTTATCAAGGAGGAGTTCAAGGTTCTTTAGCCTGACGTCGATATCCACTACTCGTTCTGTATAGAGCAGTAGTACAGATGATTTTATATTGAATTCTTGGAGAAGTGAAAATTCTTCATCTTTCGATTTAGCATTTAGAGAATTGAAGATGACTCTATCATTGAGTCCTACATCTTTCACAAACTGAAATGCTGCCCTCATTGTCTCAATCGATAGTGCGTCGAGCATTATGGGCATTTTGGTTATGCTTGAAACGAAGTCTATGTATTTAACTATTGCATTAGGGGAGCTACTAACAACATCTAACATAGCAGGTATTCTTGTTTTATTGGAGAGTTCTTCAACTGTTTTAATAAGCTCTTCGGCAGCGGTCTTATCGAATTCACCATTCTTCTCATCTTTAACTACCTTATGTCTATGATAAAATATAGAGCCTACTAAAACAGGTGGGTTTTCCCAAGGAGCTCCTCCGATCCTAACTCCGCCTATCTCGTACACTTTTTGTATGCTTTTAAATCTAAACACTGTGTTTCACCATGGTTGCAGGGTATTCTGAGTTAGGGTAGTTATAAAAGTTTTATCCAGTAGTAAAGTTTTTAACCTCAGCCTCTTACACCATTTATGGTGTCATGGTAGTGGAACTTAGATTTGGAATTGAGTTAGTCCCTTCATCACCTATTTCAGAGCTCGTTAACCTCTCTATACATGCTGAAAATCTCGGATTCAATTATGTCTGGATAACAGATCACTTTAACAATAGAAATGTCTATGTAACATTGACATCGATTGCATTGAATAGTAAGAAGATTATGCTCGGACCTGGTGTAACAAATCCCTATGTAATTAGCCCCGTCTGGACAGCATCGGCTGTGGCCTCACTAGATGAGGTATCCAATGGTAGAGCTGTCCTTGGTATCGGAGCTGGTGATAGGGCAACGCTTGAAAAGATATCTATTGAATGGAAAAAACCTCTTGCAACAATTAGGGAAAGTGTTGAGATTATAAGGAAGCTGCTTAGGGGTGAGGTAGTTACATATAGTGGTGAAATCTTTAAAGTTTTTGGCGCGGCTCTGAACTATAAACCTGTACATGAGATACCTATATATATAGGTGCTCAGGCACCTAAAATGCTACAGCTAGCTGCATTACTGGGTGACGGTATACTGATAAATGCCTCTAACCCTAAAGACTATGAGTATGCGATGAATATTATTAGGGAAGGGGCTAAAGAAAGAATTGGGAAACTAGATATTGTTGCCTATACAAGCTTCTCGATAGACAGAGATAGATCTGTAGCTAGGAAAACTGTGAGACCGATAGTTGCATTTATTGTTGCTGGAGCACCAGAGGAGGTTCTCAGGAGACATGGAATAGATGTAGAGAAGGCTAAAGAGATAGGAGAAAATATATCGAAAGGAAGATTCAAGGACGCATTTTCACTTGTTACAGATGAGATGATAGATGCATTCTCAATTTCAGGAACACCAACAGAGTGTATAGAAGTGTTAAATAGACTAGTAAAGCTTGGGGTTACCCAGATAGTATTTGGATCACCTATAGGTAAGGATAAGAAGAGTGCATTAGAGCTAATAGCATCAGATGTAGTAGCACACTTTAAAGCATAGAATAATAGAAATAGGAAAGAGAGTGGGATGAAGACCTTGAATTTTTTAGAGTCATGGGTAACAAATTTTTTAACCATTGCAATGTTTTTCTACTTAGCTTCCTTTCTTCTATACCTTGTGAGACTATTTAAAGGTCCTACCATTCCGGATATGGTCTTAGTTATAGATGCCTTAGGCTATGATTTAGCAGCATTTCTAATTATTCTCAGCATCATTCTTAGAAGTCCGATACTAATTCCATGTGCAATTGTTTTAACGCTATGGATCTACGCACTAGATATATATGTGGCTAAGTATCTAGAAGCAAAGGAAATGGGTGAATAGTATGGATGTAGAGTTGATTAACTGGATTCTTGTTGTAATTGGTCAGATACTTGTTGCGATAGGAGTCCTTTGCGATCTCATTGCGGCAATACTGATGATAAGATTTCCCAACTTCTATATAAGACTTCATGCACTAACTATTGGTAGTATCGGTGGTGCTATTATTCCAGCAATAGGTGCAGCGCTGATTGCATTTGGATCGCCATTTCTTGGTATGTTTAGATGGTTTGTAGCTGGTGGAGCTCTCGTTACAGCTCTATTTATATTTATACTTGGAGGTGCAGGAGCCCATGCAATAGCTAGAGCAGCCTATAAATCTAAAGTAGTCGCATATCAACCCTGTTATGTGAATCAGTTAGCAGAGGATAGAGGTGGGGATAAGTGTTAGAACTTGCTGACCTAGTATTTGTAATGCTCGGTATTTCAGCTCTATTAAGCATCCCAGCAACTATATTAGCAATAATATCTAGAGATCTCCTAAGAGCAGTCATATTTTCAGCATTGCAAAGTACTATGTATACGCTAATGTTCTTTCTACTTATGGCCCCTGATATAGTTCTCGTTTATGTAGCAGTTTCAATTGGGTTTATGTCATTATTGATAATACTATTGATAAAAAAGGTGGGGAGGTATGAAAGGTACTAGGATTAGAGACGCAATATTTATTGCATCGATAGTATTCGCTGTAACTATTCTTGCTGTACCCACCCTCTTAGGTGCCCTAGGTCATATGCCACCGGTAGATGTAAGAACTATCGCTATCAAATATCTCAATAATACATACAATCCATTTAATCAGAGCATATGGACATCGTCACCTGAAGCAGTAGCGGCGATTGTTTGGGACTATAGAGGGCTTGATACACTGTTTGAAACCGCAGTATTTTATAGTGCTATAATAGCAGCTTTAGCACTATATAGAGAGATTTTAGGAAAGAAGGATACGTTAGAGGGTAGAGGTCTATCGATAATAGTTCAGAGATCGACAGCGATATCAATGGTTGGAATTCTAGTAGTAGGTTTTGCAACTATTCTACATGGACAGTTAACTCCTGGTGGAGGTTTCCAAGGGGGAGCTATTGCTGCTGTTACATCAGTAGTTGCTATAGTTGTTTTCTCTAGACTCTTTATAGACAGATCTAGGCTATCATATAAACACCTTCTAGTAATTAGAAATACAGCATTAGTTGGTATAGCACTAACTGCTATAATACCTCTAATCTTCCAGCTCTTCAGCAATCAAACGACCTTTATCTTTCAGAACCAGGGTAAAGCTATGAGCGGCTTTAGCTACCCTCATACAATTGCTGATGCCCCTATGGGTGGCAGCATATGGTTCTATAACCTATTTGAGGGATTGGCTGTGGTTTCGGCATTCAGCTTAGCTATGATTATTGTCTTCTATAGTGAAGAGCTTTCAAGAAAGACTATAGAGGGTGAGGAGAGTGGGTTCTGAACTGCAGATATCTATGTATGTAATCGTAATAGTTTCACTATACGTGAACATAGCTGTATGTATGTATGGTGTTATATCCAAGCCCAATTTGGTAAAGAAATTAATATCTTTTACAATACTTCAAGATTCTATCAATGCATTCCTAATACTTATAGGATATAAATTGTGGAAGCCTGGCATACTTCTACAACCACCAGTTCTCTTAGACTGGAATCCTACATCAGAAATCTTAAAACAATTCTTAGAAAGAGCCGTAGATCCATTACCACAGGCACTAGTTCTAACAGCTATAGTGATAGGGTTAGCTGTAAACATATTTTTAGTTACAGCCATATTACACGTGTATAGACATTTTAATACAGTTGATATGGATGAAATAGGGAAGCTGAAGAGGGTGGTAGTTGTTGAGGAGACTACTTAGAGCACTTCCGATATTTCTATTCTCCTTTTTGCTGTACCTAGTGTACTCTGGTTCACTAAAACTCTATGATATAGCTACAGGAATCGTCGTATCCATAGCTATAGGAATTATAATAGCACCTATAGTTGTTGAAAATTGGAGAAAGGCTCTGGATATCTCTAGGTTGTTCTATCTAATTAAGTACATTATAATCTACTTCCTAATATATGAAGTCAAGGCACATCTAAACGTTATAAAAATAGGTTTGAGCCCGTCCATACAGATAAAGCCTGGTATTGTTAGAGTACCTATACACTCTAAAAGTGGCTATGCCTTAACACTTGTATCGCTATCTATAACAAATACCCCTGGTACAGTTGTTATTGATGTTGATGAAGAGAAAAACATTCTATATGTTAATTGGATCTATGTAACAACTACAAAAACTGAGGATATGTATAGAGAAATCGCGGAGGAGTTTGATATATATGCAAAAAAGATTTTTGACTAGGTGATCATTATGATGTTGCATGAAGTAGGTCTGATTCCAATACTCTTAGTATTAGCTGCTTTTATCACACCGATCTTTTCGTTATTTACACGAAATAGATACTTCTATTCGACATACATGTTGATAGTGGCTATCGTAATCACACTTTTTTCTTATAAAACGATAGACGCTGTAATGAGAGGTCATATACTCGTCTATCCCTTTGGAGGATGGCCGCCACCTTTAGGTATAGTATACACTGTGGACTTCATGAATGGTATCCTAGGTTTTCTAGCATCTATACTATTTCTAAAGATTTCCATCTATAGTTTTTGGTACTACGGAAAAGTTGCTGGATATGAGTGGCTTACAACCTTGATGTTGCTACTCATGGCCGGTGTTATGGGTTGCATATATACAGGTGATATATTCAACTTCTTTGTTATGCTTGAGGTACTATGCATATCCTCATATGCTCTCGTATCATTCTTTAAGAGAAGGAGATGGGCTGTAGAGGCATCCATAAGCTATGCATTTATAGGAGCATTGGCAACAACATTCTTCCTATTTGGGGTATCATTTATATATGCAGCTTATGGTACACTGAATATAGCTGATATAGCTGCAAAGGCCCAAGGTATCGTGCCGGATACGATTAGCTCATGGAGTGGGGTATGTGTTGGTGATGTGTGTTTTGGCAATATAGTGTTGGCGTCAGCTGTATCAATAGCTCTAACGCTATGGGCACTAACCTTTGAGGCAGGTCTCTTTCCAAATAACTACTGGCTTCCAAGCGCATATACTGAAGCACCGACACCTGCTTCCGCTCTATTTGCTGGAATAGTTGATAAGGTTGGTACATACGGTGTACTCAGGATAATGCTGACAATATTCTCTGGTGGCTCAATGCTGATGTTCAAAGTTTTTGAGATACCCTTTAGAGATCTTGTACTAATGATTTTAAGTATGCTTGGTATAGTGTCAGGGTATCTGGGCTCACTCGTAATGGTTATACAAAGGGATGTGAAGAGATTCCTCTCTTACAGTACTATAAGCCACATAGGGCTACTCTTCATACCATTTATAGGTTTTACATCCAACCATCCTGAGGAGATCATGGCCAAGACACTTGCGGCGATACTATTCCATAGTATTGTACACGCCTTAAGCGAATCCATGCTATTTACAGGCTTTGGAACCTTGGCTACCATAGCAGGTAGTAGAAAAATAGATGATATGAGAGGTTATGGAAGGCGATATCCGGCCATAGCACTGGCTGTTACTATAGGGATGCTAAGTTTACTGGGTTTAGCGCCTCTTCCAGGCTTCTTTAGTAAATACATGATATTTCTACCAATGATAGAGGCATCTGCATACATACAAGCTCTATCAATCATAATCATCTCTGGGATCTCGGCTATAGGCTACTTTAGGGTAATCTATACACTATTTCTACCTAAATTAGAGGATTCTAAGAAGAGTGAGTACGGGATTGTATTACCATCGATACTATGCATTAGTGTGGCATTAATTCTTTTAATACTTGGACTAACGTATATAACGTATGATATTTACAGTATATTAGTGAGTGGTAGCAAAATGGTGGTATCTACTAATGGTATTAGGAAATACATAATGACTGTAGATTCGATCTATCTGAAGCTATTTACCGCAGGTGGTGGATAGTGGAGATACTTAAGTACATAGCTATAGTTGTAGCGCTACTTGTAATTGCAGCAAGCAGACTCAGAAGTAAAATTATGAAAAGTATCGGGTACTTAGTTCTTATTGCAATGCCGCTCTACTCAATTATTTCAGGAGGACCCTGGGACTTCACATCATCCATTATTGCAACACTAGCAGCTATAATAGGATTCGCATCATCAATGTATACAAATGGTTATCAGGAGCTTAAGTACGGCGGAGGTCATCTGCATATACTTATAGACGTATTCGCAGTAACGGTGTATACCACCTTTGTAGCAATGAATGTTATATCATTTATAGTGTGTTGGCTAATCACAGAGATGGTTGGATTCTTTACCATAGTGTATGAGGTTGAGAGAAGGACGCTTGCAGCTGGACTAAGATATATAGCTGTATCCATGGTACCCTCAGATATGGCGTTAATGACTCTTTTAGCATCTCTATCTATTAAAATGCCAATCACCGAAGCACTATTTACTCCAATTACTGAAGTAGCTCATCTGCTAAGCGGATTGCCCCCAGTACTATACATTATAATGGTACTAGGGTTCATAGCTAAGGCTGCTGTAATACCACTCCACTTTTGGCTTCCAGATGCACATTCACTTGCCCCAGCTCCAGCCTCGGCAATACTATCTGGTATTATGGTTAAAATGGGTGTATATGGTGTGCTCAGGGTGCTACCATCGATAGATACGGCCTATACGCCTACTATATTTCTATTCTTTGGCATTCTAACAAGTATCTATGGAGGTCTTCTAGCGTTAGTACAAACAGATATTAAGAGAATCCTCGCATACAGTACAATTGAACATACGGGACTCATAATATCCGTACTCATGCTGTATAGGTTGTCCAACCTTTCAGTATTTTTAGAGGCTGCCTTAGCCATTATATGTTCGCATGCAATGTACAAAGCTGCACTATTCCTAAACTCAGGTTCCATTGAAGTCTACTCACATACAAGAGAGATATCCAAATTGGGTTATCTAGCAAGAGAAATACCTGCTGAGGCATTTTCAGCACTAATCTCTATTCTATCTTTAATGGGAGTACCCCCAACAATAGGATTCATAGCAAAGCTGTACCTCCTCATCTCATTGCTGTCGTATTTAATTGTAAACCCAGTAGTAGGAACGGTAATTGTAGTCTCTACATCGGTCGCTATAGTACTGGCAGCAATATACAGCATTAGATATATTACCGTATATTGGGGTACATGGAGAGGTGGTACAGAGGCTAAGAAAACGGGTATAGAGCTTTTAAGAAGATTGACTATATGGGAGTGCATACCTGCGTGGCTGGGTATTGTCGGTACACCTTTAGTCATAATTGCCATATGGGGAATTGAGACAATGAAACCCGATATATTAGCACCACTACTTCTAGCTATCCTGCTATTTCTAGCACTTGTCTACTATATATACATGCGTCTAAGGACAGCATCAAGAGATATGCAGTGGCTTGGGGGTGCAGTACCGTGAGCTATTCGATGGGATCTGTAATACAACGGTTAGTTGAACGTCTTCAGCGTCGAGTAGAGTATACACTTGTCCTCAGTAAAGGATTCTACAATATGATAGTGGGTAAAATAATTAAAGCACACAATTGTATTGCCAGAGAAGATGTTGTTATAAAAATACTAAAATCTATCGCACTATTCATACTGAGGCTTCAGTGCAGCTTAGAGGATGCATTATCAGCTACATCAATTTTATTTGAACTCTTCACATCTATTTCAATAATACTTGTGATGGTGCTGGTATGGCATTTGTAGAGACTGTGTTAGCCATAGTTACTTCAATGCTTCTATACATTTTTCTTCCACCTCTTCTTGACGGAATTGAGAGGAAAATTAGGGCAAAGATACAGACTCGCTATGGTCCTCCAACAATCCTGCAGACCTGGTATGACATAATAAAGCTTTCCTCTAAAGAACTTAGGATACCTCCTACTCTACAATATAGCATATTTCTATTCATTCTCGCACTTTCACTTTCAATTACAACGCTGTATCTGCTATCCTATATTCTAATATCATTTGATATATACACACTGACGATAATTATTGTATTAATCATCTCTACACACAGCCTACTAATACTCGTAAGCACACTATCATCGAATCCATTCTCAATAATTGGTGTTTTTAGAGGCTTAACCATCGATATAGTGAATGAAATGGGATTCATAGCATCCATACCCCTGTACTATTTATCTATAAAGACCTTTGATTCATCAGTAAAATCTTTCATACTTCTACTATTCTCAATACTATTTATATTTATCGTATCCTATGTAGGTAGTAAGAGACTTCCATATGATTTGCACGAAGCTGAACCAGAATTAGCTTCAGGTTCAATAATCGAATTCTCAGGGCCGATGCTAGCACTCTATCTCTATCTACATCTCATTGATAGATATACCATAATTGCTCTACCCATAACGATGGGGATAGGTATAGGATTAGCAGTAACACCATTTGTCTCACTGTTTTTCATTCATGTTATTGCTGCATTAGTGTATATAATATTTGGTGCTGTTGCCGCACTTCTAGGACGGTCTAGAATTGATATAGCTGTCAAAACACTTATGCTTATATACTTATTAATCATTATAGCATGGATAGTGGTGAAGCTAATATGAGTGGTGCCTCTATGGTCTCTGCGCACTCTACTAACATTGTTGGAGATGCTATCTCAAAGATTATGGAATTCAAAGATAAGGTATTCAGTATAGAGCAGAGAGGTGGTATTGTAAGGATTAAAATTCACAGGGATATACTTCCGCATATTGTACAGAGATTAGCTATCTTAAAGGGGATATATCTGAGAACGATGATGGCATCTGATGAAAGAGGTCTAGAGGGTGTATATAGGCTATACTACGTATTTGGTGTCGATAAGGAGCATACAAATCTTGTATTTGAGGTAGCGCTTCCTCAAGAGGATCCAAAGGTACCCACAGTTGTTGATATTAATAGGGCGAGTGATTGGTATGAGCTTGAAGCACATGATATGCTTGGCGTAGAGTTTTTGAATAGAAAGCTTTACAGACTTGTATTGCCCGAGGATTGGCCCGAGAAGGTGCACCCTCTTAAGAAAGAGTATAGTGTGTCTGAACTTCTAAAGCTTTATAGACCTAAGGCAGTAGAGTATGCAAAAGAAATAGGTGCAGAGAATATTGTAACGATACCAATTGGACCATATCATCCGGCTCTCCATGAACCGGAGTTCTTTGAGCTCTATGTTAGAGGAGAAAAAGTTATAGATGCTAGGTATATGGGATTCATGGTTCATAGAGGTATTGAGAAACTTGGGGAAAATATGAAATACGACCAGGTTCCATTTCTTGCCGAGAGAATTTGTGGAATATGTGGATTTGTGCATTCAACATCGTATTGCCAAGCAGTTGAAAATGCTTTAGATATAGATGTACCTGAAAGAGCGCTATTCATAAGATCCATAATACTAGAGATTGAGAGAATACATAGCCATCTACTATGGGTTGGAGTTGCACTCCATCTATTGGGATATGATACAGGCTTCATGCATTCCTGGAGGATTAGAGAAAGGGTTATGATACTTGCGGAACTTCTAACAGGTAGTAGAAAGACCTATGGAATAAATGTTGTTGGAGGTGTTAGAAGGGATATAGATAATGATAAGATTAGGAAAGCTATCGATGTTCTAAATTATGTTAGAGAGGAGTTCAAGAAACTCGTAGAGATATCCATTAATGTACCACAAGTTACTGCAAGACTTAGAGGAACAGGTGTACTACCCCTTGGAGAGGCCATTGCACTCTCTCTTGTTGGCCCAACTGCTAGAGGATCAGGACTTGATAGAGATGTTAGAAGGGACTACCCATATGCAGCCTATAAATATGTAAGCTTTAGAGTTCCAACATATAGCGAAGGTGATAACCTAGCTAGAACGCTCGTTAGAGTCGATGAAACCTTTGAAAGCATTGACATGCTGTATCAGCTACTGGACAAACTTCCTTCAGGAAGTATAAGAAATGAATCATGGTCAGTGGAACCGTATAGACTAGGTATAGGATCTGTTGAAGCTCCTAGAGGTGAGGTCATACACGTACTCTTAACAGGAGAATACTCCCCGTACAGATGGAGAGTCAGAGCACCAACATATCAGAATCTACCTGCCATCCCAATAATGCTTAAAGGGATAGATTTAGCAGACGCACCTCTAACAATAGCAAGTATTGATCCATGTTTCTCCTGCACCGATAGAGCTATTGTAGTAGATGTAGATAGAAATACCGTAAAATCTATTCCTATAGAAGCTCTTTCATTAAAGGGCACTAGAGCTATAAGGTGATCTACATGGTTAAATTTCTGAAGATAATTCCAATAGCGGTAAAAACGGGTACTGTCACCATAAAATATCCATATCAAGAACCACTAGTTACGGACTCATTTCGAGGCGCTATAGAGATTGATCCAAATAAGTGTGTAGGATGTGGTGCATGCACGCGAATATGTCCCCCTAAAGCTCTTACGTTAACAACAGAGAGCAATACAATGATCCTAAGATATTTTGTTGGAAGATGTATATTTTGTGGTATGTGTGCCGATACATGTCCGGAGAAAGCAATTAAAATAACAAAAGAATTTGAATTAGCTACAGGCAATATATACGATCTCTATTCGGATGTAGAGCACGAGGTTAAAACATGCTCTATATGTGGCAAAACCTTTACCTCTAAGAAGCTTAGCAATAAAATTGCATCAAAGGTTCCCGATATTCCAACGGAGACCATGGATCTATGTCCTGATTGTAGAAGAAAGGAAACATTAAAGAAATTCATAGGTGTTCCGGAACAATGAGTCAGTCAACCATTAAGGAATCCAGCTCTAAAAGCATAGATTTGAAGAAGGCTCTATCTAGAATTAAGAGAAGTATATGGGTTTTTCATATAAATACGGGGAGCTGTAATGGTTGTGACATAGAAATTTTAGACGTTCTAACCCCCTACTTTGATGTTGAAAGATTTGGTATAAAACTTGTGGTAAGCCCTAGACATGCTGATCTAGCACTTCTCACAGGACCTGTAACAATAAAAACGTTTTCAAAGGTCTATAGAGCTCTTAGTGCAATGCCTAGACCGAGATTTGTACTAGCTATAGGTTCGTGTGCCGTTGGTGGCAACATATGGTTCGAATCCTACTCAACTATGGGCGGATTTCCAAAGGTTCTTGAAATGTTTAGCGAAATGGGTTTAGAGATAGACGGTGTTGTATACGTTCCTGGCTGTCCAGCAAGACCAGAAGCTATAATATATGGAGCAGCGACGCTACTTGGCCTACAGAAACCTAAAACAGTATATCGGAGGTTTAAGGCATGAGGATAAGGATATCTCTATGTAGCATGTATTCCTATAGAGACCCACCTATACCTAGATCAAGGCACATCACTCCTATGATAAGCTTGTGTCATGAAGTAAGTGAAAGAATTATTGATAAACATGCATTGCCTGAAGATATTTTGGATTCCATTAATAGAGTTGGCTATGCAGATATATTTAATGTTGAGAAAGCCAAGGTTCTTTTTGGAATTGAGCTTTCAGAAAATCAATATGTAAAGATAGTTCTCATCGAATAGGTGAATAAATTGAAGTTTGCCTTCATGTGTCGTGAACCAAGTAATAGAAGGGGGAATATAGCTGTTATAGGAGCGGGTCCCGCGGGACTTGCTGCAACAGGATACCTTGCCTGCCAAGGATATGAGGTGGATGTCTATGAGAAACTACCCTATGCAGGTGGTACAATGATGTTTGCTATCCCTTCATATAAAATTTCTTCAGATAGTATTATAGAGGGTGTAGAAGATTTGAGGGATAGATTTTCCGTAAAATTTTTCTTCAGGACAAAGGTATTTAGATATGGACAGAGTAGAAATGATTTTGGTGATGAATTTGTTGAAAGAGTAGTACAATTGGAGAACATTGTAGAGAAGTACAGTGCTATTCTAATATCTACAGGTACTTGGCAGCCAATTAACATTGCTGAGAATGTTAAGAATGTCATTACAGCATTTGGATATCTATACTCCTGGCGTCTACATGAAGAGGGATTTTCATCAAACCAGATAGGTAGGGGTAGGAGGGCAGCAGTCATAGGCACGGATATTCCAGCTGTTGAAGTAGTTAGAAAGATGATCGAACAGGGTTTTGAGGAAATCTACGTTCTATATGGTGGTAGAGCTAGTGAAACTCATATGGGCTGGTATTGGATGACGAATCTATATAAAGAGAATGTAAAGC
>Ga0105163_1000556_pt1 | contig 21917 bp, 23 predicted proteins | sample JNZ110809AmetaG_FD_81531 | JGI IMG/M metagenome (GOLD analysis project Ga0105163, IMG submission 81531) | Hot spring microbial communities from Jinze hot spring, China to study Microbial Dark Matter (Phase II) - JNZ 110809A | ecosystem: Environmental > Aquatic > Thermal springs > Hot (42-90C) >... | reverse complement strand
CCCTTGCCAGTTCTTTTGCAGAGAAAGGGATAAAAGTCCTCGCAACAAATGCGATAGCTCCAAATTCTGCGATTTACGAAAAGACGCTATACTTTGAGGGATCTAAAATAAACTTTGAACATATTCACTTGACAGAAAGCGAGATAATGGAGATGATCCGCGAGCACTTCTACATAGACCCAAGCAGAAAGGCGATAGCAGAAAAGGCTTTGAATTTACAGGCAATAATTGAAGCAAAGGAGAGAATTCTGAAGGCAGGAAAGGCATTGGAGAAAGTGGCTGAGTTTTTTGGTTCATCAGAGTTCATAATCCCAGAGTTCTTTGGTGAATCCGAGAAGAGAACTTGCCCTTATCGCGAAAGTATTTTTGTCAGGGCAGATGGAAAAGTCGCAGTTTGCATGGAACTTGCTTACGAGCACGAGGAGTTTGTGAACAGGAGAAAAAAGCTCGTTAGAGATTTCATAATCGGAGACCTGAGGTGGCAGGAGACCGAGGATATCTTGGAGAAGCTTAAAGAGTTTGAAAAACTCCGAAGAAACATGGATTTCCCTTGGTGTGGCGATTGTGCGCACGTTTTTGGTTGCTGGTTCCTCGAAAATGGAATGGATTGCTATGGAAACGAACGATCTTGTTCAGAGTGTCTTTACAGCGTATCGATAGCGAAATGCCTTGTTTAGAAATGCGGAGAAACCTATTTATCTGATAAGGGAACTTTTCTTATGCCTTTGACCCCAATGGATATCTACAAGCTTTTGCCAAAGACGAACTGCAAGAAGTGCGGAGAGCAAACTTGTATGAGCTTCGCTTTTAAATTGCTTAACAGAGAAAAGAAGCTCGAAGATTGCAAGCCGTTGTTTGAAGAGAAGAAATACGAGGTTCAGCTTAAGAAGCTTCAAGAAATTCTTAAACCATTGGAAAAGGCGACAGAGACTGGGCTAATAGTTAGAAGCGAACTCTGCAATGGCTGTGGCAACTGCATTGTAGCATGCCCAGTGCACGTTGAAAGAGATCCACAGGGTGCTGGAATCGGAAAAGGACCGAGGATAAAGGATCCAATTTACAGAATCGAAAATGGTAAGCTCGTAATCGTTAACATGCACCTCTGTAGGAGATATGGTAAAAATCGTATTCTCTGCGTTGTATGCCGCGAAAATTGCCCAACGGATGCGATAAGCTTTTTGGAGGGGTAAAAAATGATCTGCACGGGTTGCTCTTGCCTTTGTGAAGATATAGAAATTCTCGATTCTAAGGTTCTGAACGCGTGCGAGAAAGGGTATAAGCATATATCTGGGTTTAGGGAACCAAGGACAAGGAATCGCGTTTATGGAAAAGAGGTCGATGTTGACAAAGCCATCGAATCCGCGATAGAGATCTTGAAGTCTGCGAAAAGTGCTGTGATCTATGGCTTGGACACGACAACGTTAGAAGCGCAGAGAATTGCAGTAAAAATTGCAGAAAAGCTCCAGAGCTATATAGACGACAACTCATCCTTCTGCTTGGGCGAGTTCGTCGAGGCAATTCTGAAGAAGAGAATTCCATCTGCAACGCTCGATGAAGTCAGAGATTATGCTTATGTTCTCATCTACTGGGGAACAAATCCGTATCACAGCCTCCCGAGACATCTGTCAAAGTTCAGCTATTATCCTCGTGGCGCAAAGCGAAACCGTGGCTATGATGAAGATCGATACCTCGTTGTCATCGATGTTCGAAGATCCGAAATTGCGAAGCTTGCAAAGAAAAACGCGAAGTTCATAAAGGTTGAAAACGATTTGGAGCTGATCGAATCTTTTGAAAAAGCCTTGGAAGGGAAAGCTTGGAAATACGATGTTGCAGAAATTGTGAGAGAAATGAAAAAAGCAGATTTCAACGCTCTTTTCGGTGGTCTTGGGCTAAAATATGGACTAAACGGAAACTATAAGAGGTTTTTCGACTTCGTCAACGGAATGAACAACTTTGCACCGCTTTACTTCATTCCCTCTGGATTTCATGCAAACATGCGTGGTTTCAACGAAACTCTTTTCGAAGAGGTCGGAGAAGTGAACAAGTTCAGTTTTAGAGAAAGGAGAAGCGATTCGCAGTTTTCCTTTTCAGAACTTGTCAAAAACGAGAAGGTCGATACTGCGTTGATCGTTGGAACAGATCCGATTGCTTCGCTTCCATTCGATGTTTCAAAGAAGCTTTTGAAGGTTAGAAAGATAGTCATCGATCCCAAGGATACGTTAACAGCAAAAAACGCTGAAGTTACAATTGCGTCCGCTTTTTCTGGAATCGAGAGCGGTGGAGAAATGATTAGGAGCGATGGTGTTCGCATAAAACTTGAGCCGATCGAAAAAGCTGAGATAGACGACGTTTACATTCTCAAAAGGATTCTGGAGGGGTTGTGATGATTAGAATTTCGAAGTTCTTAAAAATTGAGGCATTCTTCGTCGTTGCGAGGCATTCTTGGGAACAGAAAACTGCGATTGTCTACTTTCATCCAGAATTCGCAAGAAAATCCGGGATAAAAGATGGTGATATCGTTTTGATCTCAAGGGGTGAGAGAAGCCTGAAGTTCAGAGTTAAGCTGCTCGACACAGCACCTGAGAACGGCGGAGTAATCCCAAACTCAATCTTTGCGAATTATTTGACTGACTTCCAGAACTTCAAGAAGTTCAGCGCTTATGTTGAGATAGCCGAAGGTGAGGAAAGCAAAGCGGAGGATATAATCTATACAATCACGGAAAAGAAGTAAAGCTTCCTTAGGAGCTCTTGGAGAGCAGAAAAATAAAAAAGAAGGATCATAATCTCTCTGCGATACAAAAAACTTTTTTTATTCGTGTTGGATTCAAGCTATGGACGTAACGCTTGACAGATTTTTTCCCATCTTTGAAGTCGAGGAAGATCGTAACGTTTCAAAGTTAAAGGAGATCGAGGAGTATCATAGAATGCTCCTCGAAGGGTTTGAAAAAGCTTACAAAATCGCTGAGCTCGCGAGGAGCAAATGTCTTGATCCCGAGCCCAAAGTTGAAATCCTAATTGCGAAGGACATGGCTGAGAGAGTTGAAAAGTTAATTGGAATCAATGGGATTGCTTCAAGAATTAGGGAGCTTGAAGAAAAGGGGGTTTCGAGGGATAAGATTTGCTTCATAATTTCTGATGAGATTATCGAAGGTAAATTCGGAAAGTTCGAAGAGATTGTTGCAATAGACAAGGCTATAAGAACTGCGGTTGCGATAATGACCGAAGGAGCGGTTGCAGCCCCAATAGAGGGGATTGCAAAGGTTGCTTTGGACAAGAACAACGATGGAAGCAACTTCTTGAAAGTTTACTATGCTGGTCCAATAAGAAGCGCAGGTGGGACTGCGCAAGTTATTTCGGTGCTAATCGCAGATTACGTGAGAAGAAAGCTCGGAATAGGGAAATACATTGCAACAGAGGAGGAAATTCTTCGATATTGCGAGGAGATTCAGCTATATAAGAAGGTTGCAAACTTGCAGTATTTGCCGAGCGACGAGGAGATAAGGCTAATTGTCTCAAATTGTCCGATTTGTATAGATGGTGAAGCGACCGAAGACGTGGAAGTCACGGGTTACAGGAATTTGCCGAGGGTTGAGACAAACAAAGTTCGTGGAGGGATGGCGCTGATAATTGCAGAGGGAATAGCTTTGAAGGCACCAAAGCTAAAAAAGATGGTCGAAGAGCTGAAGATCGATGGATGGGAGTGGCTTGAGAAGCTGATAAAGGACTCAGAAGAAGAAGTCGATGTGAAGCCTAGGAGCAAGTACCTCTCAGACATAGTTGCAGGGAGACCTGTGCTCAGCCATCCCTCAAGGAAAGGCGGCTTCAGGTTGAGATATGGAAGAGCGAGGAACTCTGGGTTTGCAACCGTTGGAATAAATCCAGCCCTCATGGTACTTGTGGACATTGCAATTGGAACTCAACTGAAAATCGAACGTCCAGGAAAAGCTGGAAGTGCTGTTCCAGTTACAACGATCGAAGGTCCAACAGTTAGGCTCCGAAACGGTGACGTCGTAAAAATAAACTCGGTAAAGGAGGCGATGGAGGTAAAGAACGAGGTCGAGAAGATCTTGGACCTCGGAGAAATTCTGATAAACTATGGCGATTTCTTGGAGAACAACCATCCCCTGATTCCGAGTTCCTACGTTTACGAATGGTGGGTTCAGGAGTCGAAGATCGAAATCGAGAATCCAAGCGAAGAAGAAGCTCTAAGGCTTTGCGACGAGCTCAACGTTCCTTTGCACCCGAAGTGGACTTACCTTTGGCACGACATAAGCGTTGAGGAATTCTGCTATCTTAGAGACTTCATAAGCGAGAAGGGGAAGATAGAAGGGCAGGGAAGGTATCTTGTTGTGCCGATCGATGCAAAGGCAAAGGAGATCTTGGAGAAGTTACTCGTTGAACACAAAGTTAGGGAAGGGATTGTTTTAGAGAAGTGGAAAGTTCTCGTCCGATGTCTTGGGCTCGATTCAAAGCTTAGAAAAATTGGCGAGATTCATGGAAATGAAGTCCTTGAAATAATCCGCAGAATTTCCGGGCTCGACGTTCGAGAAAAGGCGGTTTCAAGAATTGGTGCAAGAATGGGGAGACCAGAGAAAGCGAAAGAAAGGAAGATGAGCCCACCTCCGCACGTTCTTTTCCCAATAAGCTTAGCTGGTGGAAAAAGAAGGGACATAAAAAGTGCAGTTGAGCAGAGCAACGGGATAGCAAGGGGGGAAGTCGAGGTTGAGATTGCGCTTAGAAAATGCATGCAGTGCGGAAAGGAGGGTTTTTGGCTTAAATGCGACTGCGGAGCTTTGACGCAGCAGATCTATTACTGTCCAAAGTGCAAAACAAAGCAAAATTCCGAGATCTGCAAATGCGGAAGTGAGACAAAAGGCTATGTGAAGAGGTTTGTCGACGTGCGAAAGCTTTACGAGAACGCGTTGAAAAACTTAGGAGAAAGGTTTGAGCTCGAGATTTTAAAGGGCGTAATCGGGCTTACATCGAAGAACAAGATTCCAGAAAGGCTTGAGAAGGGCATTTTAAGGGCTAAGCACGATGTTTACGTTTTTAAAGACGGAACGATCAGATATGACATGACAGACTTACCTTTGACGCATTTCAAGCCAAAAGAAATTGGGGTTAGTGTTGAAAAGCTTAGAGAACTTGGATACACGACGGATTATCTTGGGAACGAGCTGAAGAGCGAAGAGCAAATAGTTGAGCTAAAGCCACAGGACATCGTGATTGCAAAGAGTTGTGCGGAATACCTTTTGAGGGTAGCGAAATTCGTCGATGATCTGCTTGTCAAGTTCTACAAGCTCGAGCCTTACTACAACGTTGGGAAAATCGAAGACCTCATCGGACACCTCGTAATCGCTTTGGCTCCGCACACGTCTGCTGGAGTTCTTGGAAGGATAATTGGTTTTGTGGACATCCTTGGATGTTATGCGCATCCATACTTCCATGCTGCGAAGCGAAGAAACTGCGATGGAGACGAAGACTGTGTGATGCTCCTTCTCGACGGGCTTTTGAATTTCTCGAGACATTTCTTGCCAGAGAAGCGTGGAGGGCAAATGGATGCTCCACTCGTTTTGACTACGATCGTTGATCCAAGAGAAGTTGATAAGGAAGTCCACAACATGGACATCGTTTCCCGTTACCCGTTGGAGTTTTATCAGGCGACACTAAGATTTGCAAATCCGAAGGAACTCGAAGACACGATCGAGAAAGTCAAGGACCGTTTGAAGCTTGAGAGTAGGTTCTTTGGACTTTCATTTACTCATGACACAGAAATCGCAAATGGTTTGAAGGAGAGCGCTTACAAAAAGCTGAAGACTATGAGCGAAAAGGTTGAGAAGCAGATGGAGATAGCGAGGAAAATAAGTGCAGTTGATGAAAACGACGTTGCGGAAAGAGTAATAACGATTCACTTCTTACCAGACATAATCGGAAATCTCAGGGCTTTCTCGAGGCAGGAGTTCAGATGTGTCGACTGCAACGAAAAATATCGGAGAGTTCCTTTAAGCGGGAAGTGCAGAAAGTGTGGGGGAAATCTTACGCTAACCGTTCACAGCAGTTCGATCGTGAAGTACTTGGACATATCGAAGAAGCTTTGCGAGGAATACAAGGTTACAGAATACACGAGACAAAGGTTAAAGCTTATTGAGCATGAAATAAAATCTCTTTTCTTCGAAAAACAAGTCACTCTTGCCGAGCTTTGGTGAATCAAATTATTTTTTCTGCTAATATCTTTGAGACGCTGATTTTTGAGTAAATTCTTTCAACGGTGTCGGTCGCGACGATTTCACGAACTCCGCTCGAGAAAAGCTTTACAGCGGCGAAGTCCGCAAGAACTGCATGAACGCAAGCGCATTCAACGCTTTTTGCTCCGAGTTCGTAGAGCTTTTTCGTTGCTTCGATCACAGTCCCTCCAGTCGAAATTATGTCATCGACGATCACAACCCTTTTTCCTTCGACATCGATCTTCTTCGGGCTTATCTCGACCGTTTTCTCATCGATTCTGCGCTTCTCCAGCCAATCCCATTCGCAGTTCGCAAATCTCGCGGCAGTCTTTACTCTTTCAGCAGAGCCCTTGTCTGGGGAGATCATGATAACATCTTCTCCCTCGTAGCTTTTCCCAATCAATGGCATTGCATCAACGTCAACGAGTTTTTTAAAGCTCTCTTTGGCTTTTTCGCTGTGTATGTTCACAGTTATAACTTTCTCAGCCCTTTCTTCGATGGCCTTTGCAACAACTCTTACGCTCACGGCTTCGCCCCTCAAGAATTCCCTGTCCTGTCTTGCGTAACCAAGATACGGAATCACCGCAACAACATCGCCCTTTATTGCGTCGAAGAGTAGATTCAGCAGAACGAAGTCATCGCTCGAGTTTAAGCTACAAACAACCACGTGCTCAGATTCTTGGCTTTCAACCCTCGCATAAAGTTCTCCGTCTGGAAATCGCTTAAAGCTTACAGCTGAAAGTTTTACTCCAATCTCTTCAGCAATTCTTTTTCCAAGCAAAGGTGAGGACGGAGTTAGGATGAGGTCCATAAAAATCTTCGTAGTATTTATTTTTTGTAGATTTTGAGCAACTCGACAGGAATTGGCAGAATTATCGTTGTGTTCTTTTCCGCAGCAACTTCGTTCAGCGTTTGCAAGTATCTTAGGAAAAGCGCTCCTTCGCTTTGCGCAAGGACGTCAGAAGCTTCTTTAAGCTTCATCGCAGCTTGATATTCTCCTTCTGCCCTGATTATCTTCGATCTTCTCTCTCTTTCAGCTTCAGCTTGCATAGCCATAACTCTCCGCATCTCCTCCGGAAGTTCAACATCCTTTATCTCGACTGCAGTTACCTTTATTCCCCAAGGATTCGTTGCCTCGTCGATTATCTGCTGAAGCCTTATGTTCAGCTTTTCTCTCTCTGAAAGAACTTCGTCGAGCTCGGCCTGACCAATGATACTCCTAAGTGTTGTTTGCGCAATCTGTGCAGTTGCATACATGTAGTTGTAGACTTCTGTTACGGCCTTCGCAGGGTCGACGACTCGATAGTAAACGACAGCGTTCACCTTAACGGTTACGTTGTCTTTTGTAACAACTTCCTGCGCAGGAACGTCGTATGTTACAGTTCTCAAATCTACTTTGACCATCGAATCCAAGAGAGGGATTATGAAGAAGATCCCAGGACCCTTTGCACCGATAAGCCTTCCAAGTCTGAAGATTACACCACGCTCGTATTCCTTTACGACTCTTATCGCTGAGAATAAGAAAACTAGAATTATCAGTGCTATTCCCCAGTAATACCACTCCATGGCAAACGCTTCCTTGAAAAAATATAAGCTTTTTGGCAAACTTCTCCGCAAACGATTTAACTTTGCGAAACAATCTTGATTGTGGTTAGAGGGCTTGAAAGATACTCCGCGATAAACCGCAACGAAGCGATTGCGAAGTTTCAGATAGCGAAACGAATCCCGGCAGAGAAGGCTGAAACCCTCGAAGAAAAGCTGAAAATCCACGATAGGCTTAAAAAAGAGCTGAAGAGCATGTTAAACGAAGACATCAGCTTTTTAAAGGAGAAACCGGCGGAATACTCGTTTCTAAATCTAAAGAGAGACATCCTTTACGAGATGTTGCGGAACTGCAACTTCTGTGAGCGAAGATGCGAAGTCAACAGATACGAAAAGAAGGGCTTTTGTAAATGCGGAGTTGTTAGCTACTTCAGCAGCGAATTTCTTCACATGGGCGAGGAGCCTGAGCTGATCCCATCGCACACGATATTCTTCAACCGTTGCACGTTTGCTTGCGTTTTCTGCCAGAATTACGACATTGTCTACAGTGATGACATCATCGCAGATACGAAAGATCTTGCATACATCATCGATCGAAGATACCGGCAGGGAAGTAGGAACGTGAACTTTGTCGGTGGAAATCCGGATCAGCATGCACATGTGATTGCAGAAATTCTTCTCAACGTAGAGTCGAACGTTCCAGTTGTTTGGAACTCGAACATGTATCACAGCGTTGAGCTTGCAAACGTGATCGAAGATTTCGTCGACGTTTGGCTTGGCGATTTCAAGTATGGGAACAACAAATGTGCTCTTCGCTATTCAAAGGTTCCGAGGTATTTGGAAGTTGTTCAAAGAAACTTTCTGCGGGCGAAGGACAACGGGGAGCTGTTGATTCGTCACCTCGTAATGCCCGAGCATATAGAGTGTTGCACGGAAAAAATTGTGGACTGGGTTGCGGAAAACCTTGGCAAGGATGTTAGATTTAACCTGATGTTCCAATACTATCCAACTTTTAAAGCCTACGAGTATCCAGAGATTGCGAGAAGACTCAGCGCTGAAGAAATGAACCGCTCCTATGCAATAGCGAGCAAGAAACTCACGAATTTGGTATGAATCTCCAGGAACTTCTCGAAAAGATTGAGGAGAAGGTAACAAGGAATGTACTTCAAAAAGAGGTTTTCAGCGCAGAAGTTCTTGCAAGAAAAGGCGATACAGCGATAATCTTATCCTCGGGCTTAATACAGCCAGGAAGCTCTGTTGCGTGGGTTGACGATGTCGTGACCCCGTTTGGATTCGTCCTCGATGTCAGAAAAGTAAAGCATGGATTTCTACTTGCAGTTAAGGAGTTTGAGAAGTTCGAAGGGGAAAGAATTGCGGAAGCGGAGAATCTTTTGAGCATTGCCCTTCGAAAGGAAGCGGTCGAGAGAATGGATGAAATCCTCAACTTTAGGAACTGGAGCGGGATCAAAAAAGTTAACGCACCAGAGTTTCTCGACGATTGGCAGAAAGAATGCTTTTCTGCAGCCTGCTCTCTTGAAGAAGGGGAGATTCTGCTTGTCGTTGGACCTCCAGGCACAGGAAAGACGACTTTCATTGCCGAGAGCGCAAGGCAACTCTCGAAAGAAGAAATGGTGTGGGTTACTTCGAACACGAACGTCGCAGTCGACAACGTGCTCGAAAAGCTTGAAAAAGCAATTCGCATAGGGCATCCATCGAAAATCTTGGGAAATGCGAAGAGACACAGCATAGAGGCGAGGATTTTGTCCCAACTGAGCTTTAACAGCTATGAGGACTTTGCGAATAAAATTGCGAACGCCTATCGGGAGATAGTGAGGTTGCAGGAAGAGGTTTTGAAGAATGGAAAAATCGTTGTTGGTGCGACAATCCTGAAGGGGTCGATGAGCGTTCTCAACCGCTTCGAATTCGACACAGTGTTTTTAGATGAGGCTAGCAACACTTGCATATCAACCGCTTTGATCGCGTTGGAGAAGGCGAGGAAGGCTGTGATCGTTGGTGACCCGTACCAGCTTCCGCCAGTCTACGAAGTGAATGTGCCGAACTCGCATACTTTCTCAGCTTTTAATTACCTTTACGAAATCTACCGCAGGGCTTTGTGGTTGCGGAGACACTATAGATGTAACGCAGACATCATCGGGTTTTCAGCGAGGGAAGTATACGGAAAGCTTGAGATCGACGAAAGATGTTACAACGTGAAGATCCCAAGGATCGAGACAACGATCCCAGAGGTCGGGGATCCTTCGAAGGCTGTCCTTTTCCTACACTGCGACAGCGAGGAAAAGAGAGTTGGGGCTTCAAAAGTGAACGAAGTCGAAGCAGAGCTCGTTTCTCAGATCTGTGACGAGCTGAGCGCAAAGATAAGCGATGAGGAGATTGGAATCATAACGCCCTATGTGAAGCAAAGGGAACTTATAAGCTCACTGCTGGAGGATTTTGGAATACACTGCGAGGTGAGCACAGTGCACAGCTATCAGGGAAGGGAGAAGGAGGTGGTACTATACTCGATAACTGCAACAAAGAACCTTTACTTTGCATCTGACAAAAGGCTTTTCAACGTAGCTTTGACAAGGGCGAAAAGCAAGTTCATAGCCATAGGAAACGCAAAGGCTATTGAGGGGAAAAGACTCCTCCTCTCGAAGTTCTTGGAATACGTTAAGGCGAAAAAAGGCTACGTGGTTTTGATGTGAAGAGTCGCAAAAACTTTCATTCGAATTAAAAATTTTACAGCCCAATTTCTGCGCTACAATCAAAGTTTCCGAATCTTAGCAACGAAAAACCCGGCGCAATGATGTTTGTGTGGGTAAAATCGCTTTGCTTTGCTTAAGTCTCTTTCTGTGATCTGCAAAGCTCTTTCTCCGAAGTCAACGTCGAGAAGCTCAGCATCCCTCTTTGAAAGAAGGTAATCAATGACGAGCTCGTTCTCTTCTGGTGTCATCGAGCAAGTCGAATAAACAAGGATGCCGTTTGCTTTGAGCGAATCGTAGGCAGACAGTATTAGCTCTTTCTGCAGATTTGAGCAGAATTTTATATCTTCTTTGCCACGATCTGTTTTTCTCGTTTTGTCCTTGAAGATTATGCCCTCCCCCGTGCAGGGCGCATCCAAGAGAACTTTGTCGACCTTTATTCCAAGCTTCGGAAAGTCCCTTGCGTCCATGTTGAGAATTGCAACGTTCATTGCGCCCATTCTGTTCACATTGTCTATCAACGCTTGCAATCGCTCTTTCTGCGGTTCGATCGCAAAAATCTTTCCACGGTTTTTCATCAACATAGCCATGAAAGTCGTTTTCCCTCCTGGAGATGCGCAGAAATCTGCAACCACTTCACCAGGCTTCGGATCAAGCGCAAGCGGTGGGACGCAGGAACTTTTGTCCATCACGTAGTAATAGCCCATCAAATATTCAGGCGTTGCGCCGATCGAATACTTCTCTTTCACGACTTCGTAGCAAAAAAGAACTTCGGTTTTGCAAAGCTTGAAACCGCGATCCTCAAGCCTTTGCAGAAGTTCCTTCTCTTCGATCTTTATCGTGTTTACTCGGATGAACTTTGGCAAACCCTTTTCGAAGGCTTTAACGATCTCTATTGTCTCCTCGCCGAAGAAGTGAAGCCATCGTCTTATGATGAACTCGTCATATCCGTATTTTCTTGCAATCTCTCTCGAAAGTTGCGTTGACGGAAAGTCTAAGACCATACTATCCTCGATCTCCCTGGGGGTAAGAATTTCGCAATCTCGTCAGGTTTTGCGATCGTCTTCACGATGTAAGCGTTCTCTCCAGCCTTTTCTGCAAGTAATTTCGCGATTTCAACACTCAGCTTCTCCACACTTTCCTCGCCGATCTCGAGTTCAACGTAGTAATCCGCCCACTTCTTCACAGCGCTCGGCGGACCGCCGATGACACGCATCTTCTCCAATTCCACGCCTATAGCGCATCTGAGCTCAACTTCAACGTAATTTCGATCCCCAACAATGTAAAAACTACCCTTTGGCAAGTATTCTCCGTGCTTCGCGGATCTGAGGACTTGTTCGGGTTTCACGTAGTAAACTTCGCCCGAATGCTTCCCCTCTTTCCAAAGCGAGGAATAAATCGCTGCAAATTCCGCAGTTTCCACTATACTACTCTCTGGCGCTTCTTGACCGCGCTTTAAAATCACAGCTGGCGCTCCTGGGGTTTGCGTGTGGAAAAACAGATCTTTGCTCTCCAAGCGCTTCGAGATTATTTCTGAGTTCATCTTCGCATTCCTTCCGCCTATTGCAAGGAAGCCATCGGAACTTATGAACCATCGATAATCTTCGAACCATTCTCGTTTTCTTCGAACCGTAAAACCGACCTTTATCTTTCTCCTTTCCTTCTCAAGCTCTTCCAAGGTTTTCTGGATCGCAACCTTAATACTCTCGACTTTCTCCCTCATCTTCTTTGCGTTCTCGTAGTATAGTTCTGCGTTCCCATGGACACTTTTGTCCACGTGGATCTCAAACTCCTTGCCGTCGATGGCAACGATTGCTTTTTTCTCCTTTGGATCAAATCTTTTTACTTCCTTTGCCATTACACTTGATTTCAGCCCTTCGATTATCTTCTCGAGGGTTGAGTAGTTCGAGTAAATCAATTCTGCAATCTCTCTACTCTGATTCATCTCGAGCTCGTATTTTTGCAGAGTCTCTTTCTGGATTCTCAGTCTGTTCTGCAGTTTTTCAACTTCTTCGCTTTCTTTTTCGATCTCGATTGCGATCTTGGAGTAGAACTCGTCGAGCGCTTCGTTGAAACTCGAAAAGAACTTCTTCTCGTAGTCTCTGTAATAGAGAAGATCCATCGGCACAACATCGACGAGCTTCGAGTCTTTCATGATTATCTGCGGTTTCAACTCGAAGCTTTTTATCTTCTCGATCTCATATTCGATCTTCCTCAGCTCTTCTTCGCTCAGTTCAGAGAACTTCTTGTTCTTGTTTATCCCAGCTCGAAGGCAAATCTCTTCCGCATAAAGCCCCCCAAGTCCGGAGCTTGCTAAAACTTTCACAACTTCTTTGCTCTTGTCGACCTTCCTCTCCGAAGATTGCGTTCTAATCTCTTTCAGGGGCATTATGATGCGATCTTCTTCCATCAGGATCACGTTTCCCTTCGAAAAGAGCTCTGCAACGATTCTTTTCTTTTTTTCCCTTTCAAAGTCGATGATCACAACTCTGTCGAAGTCTTTTTGCTCTATTGCAACGATCCTTGCACTTTCAAGATGCTTTCTAAGCAACATCGCAAAGGGACTCGGAAATTTCGGTGCTTCCTTTGGGAACCTTGTAAGATGAATTCTCTTTCCAGCTTCGATTATCAGATCGAGCTTTTCCTTTGCGTAGATCCTGAACCTTATCTCGTCCGGTGGGTAGTGGTACACTTTCTCGACCTTTCCGCCAATGAGCCGCTGAAGCTCGGCAACGCAGGCTTTGATGTCGAATGAGCTCATCTGCTTCATTAAATCAGATAGGCAGTAGAGTTAAAAAGTTGAGCCCTAAAAAACGATCTTTTTCAAATGTTCTGGAATCTCCTCATCGCCTTCGTAGTGAAGGGCTTTGTCAACTGCGTGTCTTGCAATGTATCCGGCGACGTGCAAAAGCGTTTCGTTGTATTCCATATCTCGCTCCATGCTCGCAGTGCATGGATAGCTGTGATGAGCTTCGCTGACAGTATTCCAGAGCTCACGCATCGTGTATTCCGAGAAATCAAAACCTCTCAGCTTCACACCTATAAACCAAGCAGCACCACATGGCTGAGAACGAAGAATTCGAACGTTTCCTCTTCCATTCACGATTTCAATCTCGAACTCTGGATATCCGATTCCAAATTCTTCGATAAACTTGTCTATGATTCTTTTTCCAGTTTTCCTCATGTTACAAAACGGCTTTGGAGCTAGGAATTCGATTCCAAGGCTTTCGCATTTTTCTTCGATCTGCTTTGCAAGCCCTGATGCGCACCAGCGTGGTTCTTCAACAGGAACGATCAGCGCAGAAGTTTTTCCCTCGAGCTTGCTTGGTAAGGCAGATAAGATGTCTGCGTGCAAATTTATCGCAATTGAAACATCGCATTCTGGGATAAACTTCGGCAGGAAATCTTCTGCATTCTCTATGAAGCTTGGCAAAGTCTTTGGATCGACCATCGAGTAGCTTGCGATTATGTTCTTCGAGAAGCTGTATAATTTCTCCTTGCACTGAGTGCACAAGTTTATTCCGCATGCTCCGTAACTCGGACAGGAGTTTGGGTAGTTCATCAGATTTGCGATGAACCTTTCGCCAAAGAATCCGTAGTGAAATACGACAATCTTGAGCTCGGACTCGAACATGTCTTCAGTAATTGGCCTAGATTTTAAGCGTTCCCCCGAACATCTTCGAGCAAGGATTTAACCATGTTCTCTCTCGCCCATTCCTTTTCGCTTACAATCTCCATCATCAGGGCTTTCTCATTCGGATTTGGGAAGACCTCCGCTACAATCTCGTCAATTGTCTTTCCAGCCCTCCATAGATTCAAGATCTTCTCTCTAAGCTCTTCGAGGTAGTTTAGGTAATCCTCGACCTTCTCTCTTGGAAAAACTCCAACTCCCGAGAATGCAAAATCGAAATCGTAGCTCAGAACCTTTTTCAACGACTTTATCGTCTCGAGCAACCTCTCTTCTCGCATGCAAACAATTTGCCCCCTCGTGATAACGAGATCCCCGCAGAAGAGGTTTTTGCCCACTAAGAAGGAAACATGGTCAAAGCTATGTCCAGGAGTATCGATGACTTCGATCTCAAAGCTTCCGATCTTGACAATCTCCTCAAGCTCGTTTGCATTCACAGCACTCGGTTGTCCCCAGACTATTTTACGATACTGCGGAATTTGGGGTGGATTTCTGAGAATGTCGAGCGATTTTCGTGGAGCGTAAATCGGCATAGCTTTTTGCAGCTCGATCGCTCCACCGATGTGATCTTCATGGTAATGCGTCAGTAGCACAGCTTCTTTTTCCTTGAACGCAGAGAAAACCTCGTTCGCAGTATGCGGACAACCTGAGTCGAAAAGAACGTCACCGTAGGAGAAGAAGTGGACCCAGTAGAGAACTTTACCGCCAACCTCGTTTCCACATTTCACGACTTTAACGCCCCCTTGTTCGGAAATTGTGAGAACCATGGAATTGATCATCCCAGATGTTTATAGATTTTTGCCATCCTCGCAAATTTCAAAGATTTTTTATACCTCCTTTGAGCATTGGTATTAATGATCGGGATAAACGTTGGTGGAGCAAACAACGTTGCTGCGATCGTTTCAGAAGACGAGATCAGAATTTTTAAGAAGCCATCCGAACTTGGCTTGGGCGAGCTGATGAAAGAAATTTCTCATTTTCTCCAGAAAGAAAGAGTTGTTGTTAGCACCTCTTTACCAATAAACCACGTTCTCTCCAAGTTCGAGCATCTCAAGACCTTGGTTCTGCTGATTCCCGGACCGGGATTGAATTACTCACGCTACGGCGTAGTTTTGAAAGGTTACGTGAACCATCGTGGAGATGTCGTTGAGAAAATCGATGAAAACGAGGTAAAAAGAGTTCTCGAGGATGGAAGTTTCAGCAATGTCGCAATCGCTTCAAAGTTTTCCGTCAGAAATCCTTGTCTTGAAGAAGAAGTGAAAAAGATCGTGCTCCAAAAGTTCAGCGAAAAGAAAATTGCGTTGAGCTACCACGTTGGTGGTCTGAATTACCCTGCAAGAATAAACACAACGATAATCAACGCAAAGATAAAGGAGCTCGTTTCAGATCTCACAGAAGAGCTGAAGAAGCATGTTCCGAGGTTTTACTACCTTCTTGGCGATGGATCGATCGCTATACCGGAAAGAGTTGTGGAAAATCCATCAGAACTTTACGCTTCGAGCGCAGTAGCATCAGCTTTTGGTGCAATTTTCCTCACAGGTGTTAAGGAAGGCGTAGTCGTGAACATTGGTGGCTTTTCTACGCATCTCGTTCCGGTCGAAAACGGGAAGCCGAAGTTTGTGAGCAATCTCGAAATCCTTGGGAAGCAAACGCTGATAAGGAGCGTCGACATGGTGACGATTCCATTTGGTGGTAGCTCTATAGTTGCAAACGGTAGACTTGAGGCTGAAACGAGTAAGCCGATCGCATTTGGTGGCAACGAGTTCACTTTAACTGATGCGATGAATTGCATGGGCTGTGAGATAGGGGATTTCAAAGCTTCGAGGAAAACCGGAGAAAAAACGGACTACGATCTTGCAATCGACCAATTCATCTCTCTGATCGCTAAAAATCTGAGAGAGATGAACGCTGAAAAAATAATCGGCGCCGGCTACTTAGCGCCCTACATGATTCCCGAGATCGCAAGAAAGGCGAAGATTAGCTACGTGATTCCGAAGTTCTGCGAAGGTGTTAGAGCAATTGGGTCTGCGGTTTCAAAGATAAGCCTCACACTCCATGCGAGGTTCGACACAGAAAAGGGGGTTGCAATATACAACGGAGTTTTCGAGAAATCCCCGTTTAGGGTTGGGAGCATACCAAAGGACGAGGAGATCATAGAAGTAGTGAGGAAGAAGATAATGGAAATAGCGAGAAACCTTGGAGCCGAAGAAGTGGGAGATGTGAAGGTAATCGACTTTTACTCCTTCACGATCGTAAAAGGCAATATGAAACGGGGAATGATCGCAGATGTAACAGTGCAGATCGAACCGGGGGTGAGAGAGTGGAAGAGGCACTAAAGGAGCTCATTAAGGCGATCGAGGATTTGAAGGACAAGGCGAGAGAAGGATGGGTGATAGTGGTCGAAGGAACCAAGGATCGAGATGCGCTCAGAAAAATCGGGGTTGATGGAGAAATCGTTACTTTTTCGGGTTTCCTGAGCACAGCTGAGAATGTGAAGGGGGAAAAGGTTGTGATACTAACGGATTACGATGAGAGAGGTGAGAAAATCGAACGTGGCTTGCAGAGAGCACTTCTTAGTTGTGGAAAAACTGTGGACGTCGAGTTGAGGAAAAGAATTTTTTGTCATGTGAAGAAAGAGATCACGAAGGTTGAGGAACTATACGCTTATCTCGTGAGGGAGTATGTTGGAGTTTGAAAAGTTCGTGGAAGCTGTTAAGCAGTTGATACTCAAAGCCCACACAGAGATTCCGGAAGACGTCGAAAAGGCTTTGAGGGGAGCATATGAAATCGAAGAAAGCGAGATCGCAAGAAGGAATCTCGAGATAATCCTTGAGAATCTCGAAATAGCGAAGAAGAATAGAGTTCCGATATGCCAGGACACTGGGTTGCCGATATTTTTCGTCGAAATTGGTAGGGATTTCGAGCTCGACTTCGATATCAAAAAAGCGATAAGCGTTGCTGTTAAGGAAATGACACCAAAAATCCTTCGTCCCAATGCTGTGCATCCAATAACGAGAGTTAACTCGGGAGACAACACAGGCGTAGGGGTTCCGATTGTTAACTGCGAAATCGTTGATGGGCATCGATTGAGAATCGTTTATCTCCCAAAGGGAGCGGGAAGCGAAAACGTGTCAGCGCTGAGAATGCTTTTACCCATGGAGGTGAAAAAGATAAAGAACTTCGTTGTCGAAGTCGTTGCGAATGCAATGGGTTTGCCCTGTCCGCCCATCGTCGTTGGGCTTGGGATTGGTGGAAGCTTTGATTTATCTACAAAACTCGCCAAGAAGGCTTTGCTTAGGAGATTGGATAGCATGAACGAGTTCGAGCTCGAAATTCTCAGTGCTGTAAACGACCTTGGCATTGGACCGATGGGGCTTGGTGGGAAAACGACTGCCTTAGCTGTGCTCTCCGAGATTGCACATTGCCATACTGCATCGCTACCAGTGGCTGTCAACATTCAATGTTGGGCGAATCGAAGAGCGGAGGTGATATTGTGAGATCCCCCGTTGGGGAGGAGATTTTGGATTTGAAGGTTGGCGACATCGTTTACGTCGGCGGAGAAATAATGACTGCAAGGGACAAAGCGCATGCAAGGGCTGTTGAAATGATGGAAAAGGGCTTGGAGCTACCTTTTAGCTTCAACAGATCGATTGTTTATCATTGTGGACCAATAATCCAAGGAGACAAAGTTATCTCCGCGGGTCCGACGACTTCAGATAGGATGAGCCCGTACATACCAAGGATAATGGAAAGGGTTGACTTCTTTGTTATGATCGGTAAAGGCGGGGTCAGCAATGAGGCTGTGAAAGCGATGAAAGGAAAGGCGATTTATTTAGCATTCACGGGTGGTGCAGGCGCATTTGCGGCGAGTAGGATAAAGAAGGTGAAGGGAGTATTCTGGGAAGATCTTGGTATGGCTGAGGCTGTTTGGGTTTTTGAAGTTGAGAACTTCGGACCCTGCGTAGTTGCGATAGATTCGAGAGGGAAAAACCTTTACGAAGACGTGCGCAGAAGGCTGATGGATAAGCTGAAGAGATGAAGATCGTTCTTCACATCTCTGGACACTGCATAGAAAAGGCTGTGAAGAAAAGATACGAGCGTCTTGTCACGGAGCTTCTCGAGAAAGAAGATTCGGAGAAAGAGAAAGAACTCGAGCTCTTACTTGAGTTCATGAAAAATGCGGACTTTGCAGAACTTCGCAATCGAGGCTTTGACGGTAGCAAAGAGGTGTTTGTGGAAATAAGGAAGGAAGGGGACAGATTTGTGGTTGAGGAGAAAAGTAGTTAACGAGTCCATCGCAATCACTTCATGCTCACACTCATAGGTTTGGGGCTTGGGGACGAGAAGGACATAACGATTCGTGGACTTGAAGCTGTGAAAGACGCAGACGTAGTCTATGCGGAGTTTTACACGTCGAAAATTTTTGCTTCGCTTGAAGCTCTTCGAAAGTTTCTTGGCAAAGAGATAAGGCTCTTGAGTAGAGAAGACCTTGAAGAAAGGGTGGGGAGTTTAATAGAAGAGACAAAGCGAAAGAAGGTCGCAATTCTCGTCGCTGGAGATCCGACCATCGCAACTACACATGTTGCGATTTTACTTGAGGCAAAGAAGAAAGGAATCGAAACTCGTGTCATAAACAACGCAAGCATAATAAACGCAGTTTGCTCGCTTACGGGGCTTCAGAACTACAGATTCGGAAAATCCGCAACTGTGAGCTGGCATAGGTCGAGAGCATTTATCGATGTGATCAAGGCGAATTTGAGCATAGACGCGCATACACTGCTTTTTTTAGATCTGAATCCGCCGATGCGGATTTGTGATGCAATTGAGAGAATTCTCGAACTCGAAAAAGAGTTTGAAAACCACTTCGCAGTCGGAATTGCGAGAGCCGGAAGCGAAAGTGCTGTTGTGAAGTGCGATAGGCTCAAAAGTCTCTTGGATTTCGACTTCGGCGATCCTTTGCACACACTTGTAATCCTTGCGAGAAAGCTCCACTTCATGGAATACGAGTGTCTTCGCTTCTTCGCTTCCGCTCCTGAAGATTTGAAGGAGTGGATAACATGAATGAGGCGAAGGGGCTTATACTTCTTTTTCTCGGTTTTGCTTTAACGCTGATACTTTGGTGGTTTTATGGATAGAAGAGAAGAGATCAGGGAGCGATTTGGTGATCTGCTCGATGAAGAAACGATGGAGATGCTTGCAAACTACGAAGTTGTTAGCTTCACAAAAATCGCCGAAATAAAGCCAGGGAGGGTGAACGTTCGTGGTAGGATAAGCGGAATCGGCGATCCAGAGATTGCGAGGGAGATATACATTTCAGATGAAACAGGACGCATAAGAGTTCTTGTTAGCAAGGAAGTTTACTTTCAGGCAGACATTGGCAAGGAGATCGAAATCTACAATGGATTTGCAAAGGAAGGGAAAAAAGGCATCGAAGTTCATGCTAACAAGTTCTCTATTGTCAGATTCTTGGAGTAGAAGAGATGCGAGTCGCAATCGCAATCGGAACATCCGAATCCTGGAATTCTCTCGAGTTTGATCTTCGATGCAAGCTCGCATTCAGGGATCTTGAATAGAATCGCTCCTACGATCGTGAAAACATCGGACACATAATCTATATGCCACTTCTTCGTCTTTGCTTTGAAGTGTCTTGTGACTCTCGCTATTCTTTTTGCGCTCCCCACGTAGTAATAGTATCCGGGCTCGAACCTTATTCGTCTAAACTTTCCGACCTGCAAAGTTCTCTCTTCACAGTTCTCGAGGATTAAAACGTAGGAGCTCATAGCGAATAGGCTTTGTAGCAACTCTTACAGACTTCTGGCAAAGGAGTGCAAAATAGCAATCTTCGCTCGTAAGCATTCCTGAACTCGGAATACTCTTTGCTTTTCCAAACTTTTTGGAACTCCCTCGCATCACCGAAATACTGTTTTCTGATTTTTAACTCTTCTCCTTTGAAGAATCTCGTTATAGTCTCGTCGTGAGTTGGTAGGTGAAGGTAGGCGCATGGAGAGACTTTGCAGTCAACGGTTACGAAGCAGTTCTTTATCGGGTTCTCTGCACAAATCAGGGCTTCCTCCATCTTTATCGGTCTTGCAACGAAGTTTATCTTCAGCTCCTTAGCTTTCTCCTTCGCAACCTCGATAATCCGCAAGTGCTCCTCGCTTGGATTTTCTGAGAAAATCTCCAAACCCACGAGCTTCTTCGATGGTATGTAGTCGAGGTTGTTCGCTAACACTTCATCCGCTCTTACCGATTTTGCAAACTCGACAAGCTTTGGGAGTTCTGAAATCGTATTCTTCATCATAAGCGTCGCTATAACGATCTTAGGTCTTTTTTTTAGCGATGTGATCGCTTCAATACTTTCTGCGATTTTCTCGAGTCTTGTTTTTCTCACTTCCCTTTGCCCATCGATTCCAGCGATCGAGATCGCAATCAGATCAAGCTTCGAGATCTCCTCTTTCCACTCTGACAAAAGAAGCCCGTTCGTTGTTAGACTTACTTTGCAATGCTTCTTTGCAAAATCTATCATCTCTCCGAGCTCAGGATTCAGCAAAGGTTCTCCCCAGCCTTGCAGGTGAGCATAGCGGAAGCGAGAAAAGGGAATTTTCTTGAAATCTTCAAAGCTCATGTCTTTAGCTTTCCATTCGAAAAAGCCCTTCGGACACATTAAACAACTCAGCTGACAGCGTGTAGAGACTTCAACTTGGACAAAATTGAGCTTCGAAAAAAATAGGAGCATTTCAGGATTTTTTACGTCTTCTTCTTTTCGCCTTCGATTTTGGGGGTCATTTCGAGCATTCTGCTGTAGATCTCGTCCTGCTGTTTCTCTAGCTGATCGAGAAGCTTCTTGAAGTTGTCAAAAACCTTTGTCTGCGATTCTGTGTATAGTTGAATCGCCTTTCGAATGCTTTCAAAGCTCTCGCTTGGAACGAACTGCTTCACGTAGAACTCATACATGCTCACATAGCTGTCCATCGCCACTTTCAGCAGATCCAAACTTGTTCTCGCTATTCCAAAACCCATCTTGTAGAACCCCTTACCCGCTTCCATCAATTCCTTCATCTCCATACCTTTCACCTCCTTCTCTAACAACTATTACTTTAACAACATCTCCATCACGTATCCCCAAAGCTATTTTTTCAGCTTCGGGAATCGAAATTCTCCCGCCGGCCTGAACCTTTGCTCTAAAGACTGCGATGTCTTTGTTGAGAATGCTGAAGCCAGAAACGAGCTTCATCATCGAGGAAAGAGTTTCCATGAACTCTCTCTGCAATCTCAGTGCATCTTCCCAGAATTTTTGAATTTCGCTGAAATTTGGTACCATCTAATACCATTAGATGCCATTGATATAAATACTTTTCGGTTTAGAATTTAAATTCAATAGAAAATTATGCAAAAGCTTAGCAAAATGCAAACACTGTTCGAATTCCGAACCAATAGGTTCTAAAAGATCAAAACTGCGATAACTTTTTAAAATAGTCGAAACACTATTTTCATGAAGCCCGTAGAGATGTTTGAGAACGTTTTCTGGGTCGGAGCTTTGGACTGGGATGAGCGAGACTTTCACAACTTTCAAACACCACGGGGCTTGACGTATAACTCGTACCTCATCGTTGACGATAAAAATGTGCTGATCGATGCGGTAAAGCACAAGTTCGTTGCAGAGCATTTGGAAAAGATCTCAGCAATTTTGGATCCGAAGGAGATAGATTACGTGGTTGTGAACCACATAGAGCCTGATCATGCGAGCGGGCTTGCAGATGT
>Ga0105163_1000555_pt1 | contig 21930 bp, 22 predicted proteins | sample JNZ110809AmetaG_FD_81531 | JGI IMG/M metagenome (GOLD analysis project Ga0105163, IMG submission 81531) | Hot spring microbial communities from Jinze hot spring, China to study Microbial Dark Matter (Phase II) - JNZ 110809A | ecosystem: Environmental > Aquatic > Thermal springs > Hot (42-90C) >... | reverse complement strand
TTGTAGCCCCCAGCCAGGGCACCGCCGGTTAATACACTAAATTTCAAAAAATTCATTCTTGATAAAGACATAATCCCCTTCCCAAATTAATATGACATAATTTTATACTAATAAGCCATATTTATTAAATCAGAACAAATTGTCGAGTGCCGAAAAACATCAAATTTCACTACTTAAGTTTGATTTTTTGTTTTCTTAACAAATTTTTAAGGTTTTCGTATCACAATATTTGATTTTAGTCCACTTAGAATTTTTATCGTGATTTATGGAGAAGTCTTCAATCATTTGAAGAGTCCATAGTTAAAATTATTTTTAAAAGTATCTTGACAAATTTAACTTTTAGACTAAGTTTTAAATTAAAAATCTTTAAAGGAGGTGGGGATATGTGTTGCAAGGTAGGTGCTTTGGCTCCAGATTTTGAGACGGATGCTTATTATCCAAATGGGGAAGTTAAGAAAATTAAGCTTTCCAATTTGAGAGGTAAATGGGTAGTGCTTTTCTTTTACCCAGCTGATTTTACTTTTGTTTGTCCTACAGAATTGATTGATCTTGCTGATAAGTATGAGGAGCTTAAGGGGCTTAATACAGAGGTTGTGGGAATTAGTATTGATACAGTATTCGTGCACAAGGTTTGGCAGGAAGTTGAGCTTTCTAAGATGAGAGAGGGTGGAGTTCCTTTCCCACTTGCCTCTGATCTTGGCGGGAAAATTGGCCAACTCTATGGGGTTTATGATGAGTCTCTCGGGCTTGATTTGAGAGGAACTTTTATTATTGACCCTGACGGGGTTTTGCAGTCCGTTGAAATTAATAATGCCCCTGTGGGAAGAAACGCCGATGAGCTTGTAAGGAAGATCCAGGCCTTTCAGTTTGTTAGAGCAACAGGTGGAAAGGAAGTTTGTCCAGCTAAGTGGCAACCTGGGAAGCCTACTTTAAAACCTGGCATTGAGATCGCAGGAAAAGTTTACGAAGTCTATAAGAAGTAGATACTCATTAATCCAGGGGGCTTTTGCCCCCCGATCAGTATAATTCTCCTTCTAATTCTGCAAGAAAATAAAAGATGGTTAAGGCGATTTTATTTAAGAAGGAAAATTCATATTTTATTTTACATAATATTAATTATCAGAAGTAAAGTTAAAGAAGAGAGTGAGAGATTTACCGTTGACGAACTAATTTTTTGAGCCTATCTTTAAAATTAATGAAAACCCCCTTCTACAAAGAATTTGAAAAATTAAAGCCAGAGCTTTTAAAAAAAATTAGTGACTATTATGGAGAAAACCTTCTTGGTCTTGCCATATACGGTTCAGCAGCAAGGGGTGATCTTACTGTCTCATCTGACATAGATTTGATAATTATTCTAAAGAATTCCAATCTATCACCAAGGGAACGGATCCAGGAGTTTTTTGAACATATTGCAGAAGATGTGGTGCTTCTTGGTTATTCCTTAGCCCTGTCTCCCTTAATCTTTACTTCAGAAGAAATCAAACCTTTTAATCCCTTCTTCCTAAATTTTCTTGAGGCTTTTGAAGTTCTCTATGAGAGAGAAGGCACCTTTTCAGAGATCTTAAAGAGGCTTCAAGATTACCTAAATTCTGGTAAGATAAAAAGAGAGAGCTTAGATGGCATAATCTATTATCACTATGAACTCTAAGGTACTCCTTATTCAAGATTATTTAAAGAGAGCTCAAAAAAGACTTTTGATGCTCCAATATCTTATGGAACTTGAAGACTACCCTGATGTTGTTAGAGAAGCTCAAGAAGTTGTTGAGCTCCTACTTAAGGCATTGATCATGTCTGTGGGGTTAGAAGTTCCGAAGGTGCATGATCTTTCAAAGTTCTTGGAAAAGCATGAGTCCTTTTTTCCGAAAGTGATCAGAGAGAATCTTGAAACTATTAAGAAAATTTCAAGAAACCTGAGAAAAGAAAGGGAGCTTTCCTTTTATGGAGCTTTAGATTGGATTCCCTCTGAAGAATACACCCTTAATGAGGCCGAACAAGCCTTGGAATGGGCCAAAATAGTGTATCAATGGGTAAGTTCAGCCTGTGAAGAATTACTCAATTCTTAAGCTCCATATTTTTGGAGCCTTAAGGCATGGGCAAGAAGTAGGGGCATAAGTTTATAGGATGGAAAAAGCCCAAGCTCTCCCTTGAAGCACTCTCTTTCAGTAAATCTTTGAGATAAACCTCCAAGCACATAGGGCGAGTTAATTAACACAGGCACAGGATGCCAAGAATGGGATTTCATTACACAGGGGGTGGAATGGTCACCAGTAATGGCAAGCACTTCTGGCTTGAGAGCGAGGACTTCTGGGAGATGAGCATCAAAGTCTTCAATAACCTTTACTTTACCTTCAAAGTTGCCATCCTCTCCATAAGAGTCTGTTTTCTTTACATGGATAAAGAAAAAGTCATAGCTTTCCCACCACTCTCTGAGGACCCTAAGTTCATCTTCAAAAGTTTCCCCTTCAAAGGTAATTACATCCATATCTACCAATCTGGCTAAACCTTTATACATGGGATACACGGCAATACAGGCACTTCTGAGCCCAAATTTAAGAGGAAAAGGTTCTATATCAGGTTTCACGGAAAAGCCTCTCAAAAGGACATAATTTGCCTTAGGTTCGTCTCTTAGTATATCTGCAGTAACTTCAATAAACTTTTTAGCAATACTTGCTACCTTTTCTGCCTCAGGGGTTTCACCTTGAGGCAAAAGCGGGCTTTTCCCTGTGGCCTGAGGATCAGTATCATTTACCCTTTCAGCATGAGGAGTTACCTTATGAGGGAACCTGAGTATTAGAGAAAAGCGGTGTTCTCTTCCAGAACATAAAATGACCTCTGCCTCGTCAATTTTCTTAATTTTTTCCGCAATCTTAGTTATAATTCTTTTATTCTCTTCCGTTGGGATTCGGCCAGCACGCCTATCTATAACTATGGGTCTTTCTCCCTCATATCTGACAGTGGCAAAATTTCCTCTTATAGCCACATCAGTTTCTCTTACATCTAAGCCCACACCAAGGGCCTCTAAAATACCTCTTCCAATCTCAAGTTTGAGGGGTTCGTAGCCAAAAAGGCCCAAATGCCCGGGTCCACTTCCAGGAGTTATGCCCAGATCTACAGGGATATGAAGACCTGTAGCTGATCTTTGACTAAGCTTGTCAAGATTTGGGGTTTTAGCAAGCTCTAAAGGGGTTTTATCATCCTTAACAGGAAGATCCCCTACCCCATCAAGGACAATTAAAACTATTTTTGATTTTATATCTTTTTTTACTAATTTTTTAAGAATTTCCATTCTTCACCCCCACCTCACAAATTTGGAGAAAGTCAAGCCAAAGGCGTTCCTTTAAGCTTTCAATTTCTTCTGAAAACTCTTTTGCTGGTCTTTCAAGGCCACAGGTAAGGCACCTTACCTTAGCTCTGGCTCAGGTCCCCTCAATAATAGCCTTTCCTCCACAAAAGGGACATTTAAAGGACTCCTCTATTCCCATTTAGTCCCTCTTATTTAGATATTCCTGGATCATTTGGTCAGGATTGCCTTCAGGGGCTACAGTTACCAGTAGCTTAATTTTGTTTTCGTTAATTTTATTAGCCAGTTCCTCAGGAGGATTATATAGGAAGATATGGGTAACCACCTGCTCATTTAAAAAGTCAGCCAGATCTTGCTCTTTGGGCTTTTTAACTACATCTTTAACTAAAATTTTATTGTTTTCTATATCATAGAGAGCGAAGAGTTCAAACTTTTCAGGGTCAGACTCAAACTTTTGGGGAGAAGAGACCGGAATGGCAATTCTCATATACTTCTCTTCAGCCACATCTTTAGCCATTTCCTCAGTAGCAGAAATAATATTTCTAATGAGATTGTCAAAGGCCTCAGCAGTAACGCTTTCGGGATAAGCCCCAACTATAGGTTTTCCTCTATCTCCCGTGTCAACTACCCGTGGGTCTACGGGGATTTTTCCTAAGAATCTCAAGCCCATTTCTTCGGCAAGTTTTTGGCCCCCTCCTCTTTTAAACAAGTCAACGGGCTTACCACAGTGAGGACAGATAAAACCACTCATGTTTTCCACAATTCCAAGGATTCTCATTTTTACTTTCTGGCAAAATCTAATAGATTTTCTTACATCAATTAGGGAAACCTCTTGGGGGGTGGTTACGATAAGGGCATAGGCATCAGGAATGGTTTTGGCCACAGTTAAGGGTTCATCACCAGTTCCAGGTGGTGCATCAATAATGAGGTAGTCAAGCTCTCCCCAGTCTATATCTCCAATGAATTGTTTGATTGCTGAAATTTTAATAGGACCTCTCCAAATTACTGCGGAGTCCTCACTTGGAAGCAAGGGTTCTATAGATAAAAATTTTAGATTGGGGGAATATTTTATGGCCCCAAGCCTTCCATCAGGACGTCTGGTTAGCTTTAGGTCTCTTGCTCCAAGCATTTGAGGGATACTAGGCCCATGAAGGTCCACATCTAAAAGCCCCACCATAAAATCCTGAAGAGATAGCCCTACGGCAATATTTACCGCAATAGTGCTTTTACCTACCCCTCCCTTCCCTGACATAACCATAATTTTGTGTTTGATCTTGGAAAGTTGTTCCCTAACTCTTTTATCCTGCTGATCCAAGATAACACTTTTTTCCTTTCCAATAGCCATGAACAGACCACCTCCTCTATGATATGGGCATAATTTTAATACTCCTAATCACATTGTCAAACCCAGTTATTGAGGGTGTTCTTAATAACAATTCCTATGATAAACAATTCCTATGATAAAAATTTTAAGGAAAATCTGGATACAAAAAGGAGGTAGAAATAGAAATGCGAAGAACTGAACTTACACTTAAGACAATATGTAGAGAGGTTGCAGCTATCTTGAGAACAAAATTTAATGAAGGGTGGGCAAAGAGAAAAGGACCCCTTTTGCACACTTGTCAAGTGTGTAGTGCTTACAGACAATTACAGAACACCCTCAACCCAGTTATTTAAGTTTTTTCATCAAGTTTCCGATAATAATTATTGTAAAGCTCTACTCTTGGAGGGCATTATGAAAGTAGAACTTTACAGAAACCTTATAATTGACAATGTTAATTTGAACAAAGAAATTCCTTTTTATTCCAGTAAAGTAGAAAAGGCTACTGAGACCTCTGAAAAAACTTCTCCTCCAAAGAGAGAAGAGAAACTCAAAGAGCTTGCTAAGGAGCTCAAGGAGTTTCTTAAGTCTTTTAATTTAGAGGCTAAATTAGTTTATAACCGAGATTTTCAAACTCTTGTAGTCCAAGTCTTTAGAATAGACACTGGAGAACTAATTAAACAGATACCCCCTGAAGAGCTTTTAGAGGTCTCTAAAAGAATTCAGGAACTGGTAGGAATACTTTTAAGGGACAAGGCTTAACTCTTAAAAATCCTTAAAAAGGCTTTCCTTATTGTCAAAGTTTTAAAACATGGTATCTTTTCATACATTAGTAAAAAACTGGGAGGAAGAATGATATGAGAGAGTATGTGGTAGCTGTAGTTGGAGCTACTGGGGCTGTAGGAAGAATGATGGTCTCTGTCTTGGAAGAGAGAAACTTTCCTGTGAAAGAGCTTCGTCTCTTTGCCTCTCCTAAGTCTAAGGGTATTAAAATTCCCTTTAAGGGGGAGGAGATTTCTGTTGAAGTATTAGAGGATACTAAGAGCTTTAAAGGTATAGATATTGCCCTTTTCTCTGCTGGGGGCTCAAGGAGTCTTGAATATGCTCCTCTATTTGCCAGAGATGGTGCTGTAGTGATTGATAATTCCAGTGCCTGGAGGATGGACCCCGAGGTTCCTTTAGTTGTTCCTGAGGTTAATCCTCAGGCTATAGCTCAATTTAAAAATAAAGGAATAATCGCTAATCCAAATTGTTCAACCATTCAGATGGTAGTTGCTCTAAAACCTATACACGATGTTGCCAAGATTAAGAGGGTTGTTGTAGCCACTTATCAATCTGTCTCTGGTGCTGGACAAAAGGCTATTGACGAGCTTATGAGCCAGGTTAAGGCCTGGTGTTCTGGAGACCTCATGCCTCCTCCTAAAAATCTACCCCAGACTATAGCCTTCAATTGTATACCTCATATTGATGTCTTTCTTCCTAATAGATATACCAAGGAAGAGATGAAGATGGTTGAGGAAACCAAAAAAATTATGGAAGATCCTAACATCAAAGTTACAGCCACAACAGTTAGGGTGCCTGTTTTTTATGGCCATGCTGAAGCCGTAAACATTGAGATGGAGAAAAAACTTTCCCCTGAAGAAGCTATGGAGATTTTGCGCAGGGCTAAAGGAGTGGTTGTTTTAGACGATCCAGAAAATAAACTTTATCCACTGCAGATAAATGTGGCAGGTAGAGATGAGGTTTTTGTAGGAAGAATCAGAGAGGATTTCTCTGTGGAAGCAGGTCTCAATATGTGGATTGTGGCTGATAATCTTAGGAAAGGTGCTGCTACAAATGCCGTCCAGATAGCTGAACTTTTAATAGAGAGATATCTTTAAACCTTGAGGATTTTTGTAGAAGAAAAGGCTCTTAGCTATGCCCTAACTAAAGAGATTATCTCAAAATATCCTTATGAGCTCATACCTTCTTATGAAGAGTTTAGTTGGGAATTACTGCCTGAAGAGGAACTTATTAACCAGGGAAAGAGAAGACTTTTTATTCTTGATTTTAAAGGAGAATTTTTAAAACCTTGTCCTGGAACCCAAAATTATATCTGCTGTGGTTACCAAATCTTTCACATTGGTGAGGGTTGCCCTTTAGATTGTTCCTATTGCATTCTCCAGCTCTACCTCAATCGTCCTGGTATAAAGGTTTGGGGAAATCTTTTGGAAGATGGTTTTCCAAGGCTTAAAGTCTATCTTAGCGCGCAAAAAAGGTTAGGTAAGGTTGTTCGCTTAGGGACAGGTGAATTTACTGATAGCCTTGCCTTGGAGTCAATTACCCATATCTCCGAAAAATTGATCAAACTCTGGCATGCCCTTGATCCCTTAGCTCTCTTGGAGTTAAAGACCAAAGTAGCCCTGTCAGAGGAGTTTTTTCAAGGCTTGAAGGGAGATCCCCGCATAATTTTTGCTTGGTCTGTTAATACGGAAAAAATTATAAGAGAGGAAGAGAGAGGCACTGCATCTCTCGAAGCTCGCTTGAAAAGCGCTCAACTTGCCATTCAAAAAGGTTTTTCTGTTGCCTTTCATTTTGATCCTATTATACTCTATGAAGGAGCTCATGAAGAGTATCCCCTAATCCTTGAAAAAATTCTCCAGACCATTGAGCCCTCAAAAATTGTCTGGATAAGCCTTGGAACCTTAAGATTTCCCAGGGCTTTAAAGGAGATAGCAGAAAAAAGATTTCCTGAAAGTAAAATTTATGCCGAGGAGTTTATTCAGGGCCTGGATAACAAGGCAAGATATTTTTTGGAGACAAGAAAGGCACTCTATAGGTCCTTTAAAAAAATTATCTCAAGGGTATCAGATCAAGTAGTCTTTTATTTTTGTATGGAAAGTGAAAGGGTTTGGGAAGAAGTTTTAGGGCTCTCTCTCAAAAGTTCTGAAGAATTAAGAGAGAGATTGGATAGGGTGGCCAAAAGATTATGCTCCCTTTAATCCTCTTTTTAGTGTTTATTCTTGTAGGCTGTCAAGGAAAGTTAATTTCCCAAAGATATACCTGTGTGGATTGTCATAAATTAGAAAGTTTTCAAAAACATGCCTCCCTTAGGTGTGGGGACTGTCACCAGGGGGTAGAACTTGCAGCAAATAAGGAGGAGGCCCATAAAAATCTAAAGGTTTCTTTTAACAGCCAAGAGGTAGAAGCACACTGTGTGAAATGTCATGAGAGAGAGGTTAGTGGTTTTCGTCAAAGTACCCATTATCACTATTCCCGAGAATTGAAAAGTATTTACCGAGGATTTGGCCTATCCTTAAAGAAGGAGAGCCTTTCCCAGTTTATAACTACAGGGCAAGACATAGAGACTAAAGAGGGCCTGTTAGAGGATTTTTTAAGACGAAGATGTTTTACCTGTCACATTTGGAGTAAGGGAGAGGGGTATGCTAAGACGAAAAGAGAGAGAGGGTGCTTTAGCTGTCATAAGCCCCATCAATTGAAAAGGCCAGATGAAGAAACCTGCCTCTCCTGTCATTATGGTAAATATATTGGCTGGGATTATCTGGGTTTAGTGCCTCATAATTGGGCAACTGATTATCGATCTCCCTTTGTTGAAGGGAAATTTCCAGAAAGACCTTATGGTATTGAGGCCTATAAACTTAGGCCTGATGTGCATAAAGAAAAGGGCTTGACCTGTATGGACTGTCATTCTAAAGAAGAGGTAATGTTTGGAAAAGAGGGGAAAAGTTGTATGAGTTGTCATGAGGGACTGAAAGATAGACTTTTCCACTCCTCTAAGGTTTTGCAAAAAGTAAGATGTGAGGTATGTCATGCCAATTTCCTTGTGCAGGATAAGAGGAAAATTTGTTATCTTGAATACGACCTTAATGAGGAAAAATGGGGGCATTTAATGATACAAGAATCTAAGGAAATCGAGACACTTTTTGCTGAATATTATGCTGGTAAAAAGGTTGAGCCTGTCATGAAAGATAAACTTAGTGATAAAGTTTCTTCAGGAATCTGGATCTGCACTTTAGAGGGACGGAAATTTGATGAATTAATATTGGGTAAAGATGCTTTAGGAAGACTTTGCCTCTTAAGGGAAGAAGAGATTATCCTTAGAGGTAATGGCTTAGAACTTATTGGTAAATTAAAAACCTGTAAAACTTCACATAGTTTAGGAAGAAGTGACATCAATAGGACTTTAAAAATTCTAAGGGATTTGGGGAATTAATCTTATGTATCCCCCAATTAAATTGAATTCTAAAGGTTTTAGGAAGTATTTAAAAGGGGCCCAATGGTTTACTGAAGAAGACCTTTATGATCCAGAAAGAGTTAAAAGGGAGGTGGAGCCAGGAAGTATTATCTCCCTATATGCAGAAAATAATTTTTTAGCCCAGGCCTTTTATAATCCCTATTCACGTTATGTTATAAAAATTGTGAGCCATGAAAGAAGGGCTATTAACAGGGATTTTTTTATAGAAACCTTAAGCAGGGCCTTATCTTTTAGAAATAGGATTTATCCTCAGGAAAAGGCCTTTCGCCTGGTCTTTGCCGAGGGGGATTTCTTACCTGGCCTTGTTGTAGATATTTATGATAAAGTGGCCGTTCTTCAGATCCATACTCTTGGCATGGAAAGACTGAAGGAAACACTTGTTGAGACCTTGCCCCTTGTTTATCCCTTAGAGAGCATCCTTCTCAAAAATGACTTTGAAAAGCGAAAGGAGGAGGGTCTCCCCCTCTATGTGGAAAGTTATCTTAAAGAGCCTCCTGAAACCGTCCTTGTGGCCATGGATGATATCAAGTTTTTGATCCCTATAAAAAAGGGACAAAAAACGGGTTTTTTCCTTGACCAGAGGGAGAATAGAAGATTTCTTGGCAAGATAAGTAGTAACCTCACCCTCATTGATGCCTTCTCCTATACTGGAGCCTTTTCCCTTTATGCCTTGAAGGGAGGGGCAAAAAGGGCCTTTCTTTTAGATCGCTCTACTTACGCCTTAGAGCTTGCCCTCGAGACAGCCAAATTAAACGGCTTTACTGACCACTTAATTCCCGTTGAAGGAGATGTCTTTACCCTTCTCAAAAATCCAGTTGCTGACGCAGATATCTTGGTCCTCGATCCCCCAGCCCTTATAAAGAGCAAACGAGACTTTGAAAAGGGTATGCAAAAATATAAGGAGTTATATTTTCTTGGCTTAAATTTGTTCAGGGGAAAAGAAGGACTTCTTCTTGCCTTCTCTTGCTCCCATTATTTGAGCTTAGAAGAAATGCGCAATATTTTCCACACTCTGCTTAATAAGCTACAAAAAAGGGCAAGACTTTTCAAAATCTTTCATCAGGCCCCAGATCACCCCATAAATCCTTATGTTAAAGAGACAGAATACTTAAAAGGAATAGCTTTACAATTAGTCTAAAGTTCAGCTACTTCTTTTATTTCCTGTTGGGGTTTATCTAAGCTCTGCTCAACTGTTTCATTTTTCAGAAGGTTTAGGAACTCTAATCTGGTTATTTCCTCTATTTTAAGGGCAATACCCTCCAAAAAGACCTTTTCAGGTTCTGCTGTATGAAAGAAAAAGAGATAACTGTTTACCCTAACTTCAGGAGTTAAAAAAATTAAGGCCTCTCTAATAAAGGTATCCTTTAAGAGAAAGTCTTTGAGAAAAAATCTCTCTTCTCGTAAATCTCTCTGCATTAAGTTCCAAGGCTCTAAATACTCCCTCTTAATAGATCCTATAAAACGATATCCCTTTAAACAGGTGTATCTTTTCTCACTCTGATTTTTACGAAGGATTACCCCCTCACTAAGGATTAACTCTTTAAAAAAATAATTCTTTTTTTTGAAACTTACATAATCTGAAAAGTTTATGTGAGAAATTATATCGAAAACCTTTATTTTCATAACTAATCCTTCTTTATAAAGCTCATTCAGATCAGAATTACCTTTCTCTATGTAATACCAAAACCTTTCTTTAAGTATTTGATGTTGAAAGGTAAGTTTCCTGTATTGGGTTTCTAAATCCTCTAATTGTTTTTTAAGGGTCTTTCGGGAAAGCCTCTCAAGATATTGTTTTTTAAATTGTTGAAAGGACTGAGGATTTTTATCATAATTTATACTTTCAAAGGCAAGGTTTAATTCTAAAGCCCTCTTGGGATCTCCACCTCTATCTGGATGATGCTTAAGTTGTAAGACTCTGTAAATATGCTTAATTAATTTAAAGAGGGTCTCATCATCGAATTCTTTCACAATCTGTGGAGTTAAACCAAAATATTCAAAAGGATTCCTTTTTAATTGTTTCATCTTTTCTTTAAATAAAACCTCTATCTAAGAAGTCTTCCATAAAATAGAGAAGTTTTTCTCTTTTTTCTTGCAGTAAATCCTCAGGTCGTCTATTAATGCTTCTTCCTATCTCATCGGTAATAAAAGTTAACATAACCGCCTTAAGGCCAAAAAATCGGGAAACCGCATAAAGAGCTGAAGTCTCCATATCCAGGGCCCAACCCTCTGATAAGTAAAAATTAAACATATTTAGACTTTTTTCTACTCTCCAGGGCACATCAACAGAAATTATACCCCCACTCTTACAAATTAAACCAAAATTTAAGAGCTCTTCCTCTATTCTTTTTTTAATATTCTTATTTAACGAAAAATTTTTCTTTCTCTTATAATAAAATCTACTTGTTCCTTCTAAGCTTATGGCCCTTACAGGAAGAAAGAGATCACCCAATTGAAGAGGTGAAGAAGGTAGCTTACCTGCCCAGCCAAGGGCAAGAATCTCTCGAAGGCCTTTTTCTTTTAAAATTTCTATTAAAAAAGAAATCTGAGGGGCTGAGAAGAGAGGGCCCGCTATTAGCCCTCCCTCTTTATAGATCTTAAAATTAAAACCTAAGTATTTAAAGCTCTCAAGGAATTTTAATTTTTTACTAAAATAATTAAATTCAGGCTGTGGTAAAAGAAGGACAAGTCTTTTAACTTCGCTAAGGTTTAGGGTGGGGAGATACACTTAATCGATTATAACTCTAATCCTCCTCTTCTTCAATTAGGTCTTCGAAGATATCTTCGCACTCCTTTACTAAACATGTTTTGTCGGGGAAATGACATCCTCCTTCCTTTCTCTGAGGAATAGGCTTTTCTGGAAGTTTCAAGGCACTCAAAATCTCTTCAACCGCCTCAAATTTGGACCTAAAGATCTCAGGTATTTCCTCTAATTTTACCTCCGATTTAAATCTCTGGAAATCGTCGATAATTTCTTCAGCTACCTCTTTGCGAGACTTACAGACAGAGCAACGAGGATCAGTCCCCTGAAGTTTAAGCAATCCTGCCATAAAATAAAAGGCCCTTACCCTGTTAATAAGCAATTTTTCCTTTTCCATTGCTCACCCTCCTAAAAAAATTTTACTTACCAAAAAAAAATGATTTCTTTCCCCTAAAAATTTTACTTACAAAAAAAATAATAATTTCTTTCCCCTTTGGGGCTATATGTGAAAAAAATCTCAGGATGGTGGTATAAGCAACTGATTATGCTTTTTAGTGTAAGTGTGATCCTTGTAATTACTTAAAGAGCCCAGGTTTGCAGAGGTTTTTCCAGTCTATAGTAATTTAAAAGTTCTATAAAGGGCTCAAGAAGAAGGGGATTATGTGAAAAATAAAAAAGGTGGCTTGGACAGAGACAATCTGAGGCACCAAAGCCTTTGATAGACCTTTCGGCTATTTGGCTTAGGGCTTTAGCAAAACTACACTCAAGGGATTCCCTACTTACTATGGGTATGGTAGTTAATAATTTTGCCCTCTCAAGAAAATAATCAATATGCCAGTGCTTAGTCTTTCGCTTGTGTTTATGTCTCCTTATTCTTTGCCTAAGATTATTCTTTGCCGAACCCACATAAATATAATAACCTCTGTCAAAGTGGGGATTGAGGGCTGATCCAATGGCTATATTATGGCTATTTTCCAGATACATCACCAACAAATAGATACCACTATTTAGATTTTCCCTATGAAGGATCCCCACGGGAATTTTGAGGGATCTAAAAGCTTTGATTTCCGAAAAGGTAGGATCTAACTCTATCGCTATAGCCCAGTAATTTACCCAAGAAAAGGTTTTTAAAAAGACCTCAGTAAAAGCAAAGTCTATGTGATAGGCAGGCAAAAAGTATTCTACATTAGGATTCATAACTACAAATAGACAGGCCCCTCTATTTCCTTCTTTTGTAAGTTGCGCAAGCTCAAGAAGATGCCTTGTGCCTCTTTCCGTCTCTGCATCAGGAAACAGGGCAAGCCTTTCACCAAAGAGAGTACAGGTCTTTACCTCAAGAAATAGTTTTTCTTCGTTTTTAGAGTGGACAAGCAGAAAATCAAACCTGCTTCTCCCTATCTTTGGCTCTTCTTTGATAAGTTCATACTCTGAAAACATAGGGAGAGCTTTCTTGAGGAGAAGCTTTTTTATTAAGCTATTGGTCAAATGGGTGTGTAAAAGAACTGGTTTTCCTTTTTTAATGGCCGCTAAAAGAAGATAGGGATAGTTTTTATCCCTTTGGGGAGTTAAATAGAGTAATCTTCCAGGTAAAAGAAGTTCCCATAGCCTTCCAGGATTGGGGAGATAGGCTTGACAAGGTTTACCTTCAATTTCTACCTCAACTACAAATCGATTAATCCTCCTAAGGAAGGTTGCCAGTATCAATTCCATTACTTTTTCCCTTAAGGGTGAGGGGTAGTCCTGCTATAATAAAATATACTTCATCAGCTATCTCTGCCACCTTTTGATGAAGAACTCCAGCAAGCTCTCTAAAGGCTCTACCAAGCTCACTTTCTGGCACAAGCCCCAAGCCAAGTTCGTTAGAAACAAGGATAACCCAACCTCTAAGATGGGCTTTAAAGGCCTTTAACTCCTCAAGAAAGTTCTCTATAAAGGTTTCTACTGGCTTTTTATAGTAAAGAAGATTGGATAGCCAAAGGGTGAGGCAATCTATTAAAATTACAGCATCTCTACCTTTGAGCCTCTTTAGGACCTGAGCAATTTCTAAGGGCTCCTCAATAAGCTGCCAGAGCTTTGATCGCTCTTCTCTGTGCTTTTCAATCTTCCTTTTCATCTCAGTATCAAAAGGTATAGCCGTAGCAAGGTAGTAAAATTCTCTAAATCCTAAAAGATGTTCACCATACTTAAGGGCCCAACTTGTTTTACCACTCTTAGCTCCACCCAAAACAAAACTAATCAACTTCCTTAACCCTCCAGAGATAAACCAACACTTCCTCTAAAAGATTAATAAATCTCCTATACTTTCCTCCATAACTCTTTTTGTTTGGTCCAAAAATTTCCCTCTCAAGTTCTATGTCCCTTACTTTTGAGAAATTTTCTCTAAAAAGAATGAAATCCTTTTGAAATAATGTTAAAATAGGCTCTAAAAGGTTTTTGCCTTCCCAAAGAAGATTTTCAATCTTTTCATAAATATCTTTGTTTGGAACTTTAGGTAAATTCTGCTTTATTTCTCCGAGCATGAAGTATATATTTTGTAATTCAAGTCCTCTTATACCCCTTTGCCATTGGTAGAAAAAGGGATATCTCTGGTGGAAAAGAAAATTTCTAAATCCCAGGTGTAATATCTTTGTAGTTTCCTTTTGCATATGGCTGACTAAGGTTTTTAATCTCTGTAACCAGTGATTCCTGGTAGAGCCCTCTATAAGGACCTTATCCTTCAAGTGTTTTTCTTCTCTTTGGGGGAGATTGAAATAATTACCTAAATTTTTTAAAAGTTTAAGGCCATTGGGGCAATTAGGAGTATCGTAATGTATAAGTGAAAGTAAAACCTTTCCCTTTCCGAAATTACTTTCAATGACTAAAGGTTTATCTTTCATTAATTGTAAGTTGAGAGAGATGGCGTATTTTTTCTCATAATGACTCAGTCTATCTTTATGATCAGCTATACAGAGATCGGCAAGATAGGCCTTATCTTGAGCTTTAGAAAATCTTGCTAAGACCTGAGTAGAAGTGTCTATTACTTCAAGCTCTGGAGGAAACCAGAGATAAAAAACGGGTCTCTTAATGCCTTTCCACAGAGGGCTTTCTTTTTCTATAGTTACCTCACAGGGGCCGCTATAGCTTGGCACCCTCTCTTTTTTGCGAGAAACTGAGCAAAGTTTAAGCCCCTCTTCACCTGCCAGGCTTGCCCCTCCACAAATACCAAGATAAATACCTCCCTCCTTCACAAAATCCCTGACTATTTCTCTCTGGGCCTCGGTCATAGCCTCAAGTTTATTTTTGGACCAGCCCCCAGGCACAACAAGGGCAATATATTTTTCTTTAAAAGAGCTGTCTATTTCCCTTGCTAACAAAGGCTCAACCTCAAAGTTTGCCCTTTTAAAGGCCTGAAAAGCCCAAAGACCCCAAAGATGTGAGTCACTGACAAGTAAAGCTAATTTCAAGGTCTTCTTCATACTTCCTCTCGTAGCCCCGCTTAGCTATTAAGTATCTTCCCAATCTCCTAATAGCCTCAGACCCTACAATAACCAAACTATGCATACCTACCTTATCTTCGGGAAGGCTCCTAAGAGTTGAAATAAATACCTCTTCTTCGGGACGAGACCCTGAATTTACGATGCCCACAAGGGTTTCCTCTCCCCTACCCTCCTTGATTATTTCCATAGCCCTCTGGAACTGGCTCTTTCGCCCTTTACTTCGTGGATTAAAAATTACTAAAGGAAGATCCGTTGAAACCAAAATCTTTAAACGCCTCTCAATGGTCTCCCAAGGAGTAAGTCTGTCAGAAAGACTGATTACTGCAAAGTCGTTGCCAAGAGGAGCCCCAAGTAGGGCATTTCCAAGATTGAGAGCAGAAAGGCCAGGAATAATCTCCACTTCTAAAGACAAATTATTTCGGGCAATAACTTCTAAAGTCAAGCCTGCCATACCATAAATGCCAGGATCTCCCCCACTAACTAAGGCTGTATCCTTTCCTGAAAGGGCAAGTTCTATGGCCTTTTTGACCCTTTTTATCTCTTCCGTCATGGAAAAACTATAAATCTCTTTACCTTTAATTAGATCCTCAATTTGCTTAAGATAACTTTTATATCCCACAACTGCCTCAACAGACAGCAAAGCCCTAAGAGCCTTAACAGTCATTAATTCTTTAGCTCCAGGTCCTATACCCACTACATAGAGCTTTCCTCGGCTTTGCAAGGGTTCAAGGGCTATAGCTAAGGTGAGATCTGGCAAAATCCTTTTGGGCACAATTAGCTTTCCTCTACTTGCCTTAAGAGCACAGGCCTCTGACACACTGTTGATACCAAAATGATTTTTTACATAGATAGAAGAACTTATTGTATTAATGTTAGATAACTCTTCAGCTGAAAAGCTTAACAATTTGAGATTATGTTTAATAAGAAAATTAATAAGGGGAGGATATTTAGCTTTCTTATCTAAGGTGGCCACCCCTTTGATGGCTGAGGGCTCAATCCTAAGGTCTTCAAGGGCTGAAAATATAATTTTCTCAAAATCATTTTCGCTAAGCTTTTCATGAAAGCCAAGTCCAAGCCATAGACACTTGGGAATCAGTTGGAGCCCCTTTACTTGAGGAAGCTTTTCATAGGTGATTAGAAGATCTGCCTCTTCAGGGTTATCAGTTAAAAGAAATTCTTGGGGAGGAGAGGGACAAGGGAGATCCTCCTTGATCCAGAGGTTGAGAGCCCCTTTTTCATTCAATTTAGCCATAGTTGCAGTTAAAAGGGTAGGGTTTTTAAGTTGAAAATTTTTCCTCTTTATCCACAAGTCAAGGGGAGTAAGCCCAAGGAGGTCAGAAGCTGTGGTGATAGCGGGATGGGCTTCAAGAAAAAGGGCTAACTCCTGGGTAAGCCTGTTTACCTGGGCATAATGTCCTCCCAAAAGGGGAATAACATTCCTTCCCAACTCATCTATAACTATAACTCCTGGGTCTTTTCCCTTAGAACTAATAAGGGGGGCACACTTTCTTACCACAATCCCTAAGGCCATGATAAAAATAAGTAACTTCCCCTCATTCCACAGAGAAGTAAGCCCTCTTTCCTGAAGTTCATCCCAAGAGAGAATCTCCCCCCTTCCCAAAAAGGCCCTAATCCTCTCAGCAAGCTCACTACCCCTTGCTGATAAACATATTAAGAAAATTTCTCTATTTTCTATCATAAAGTTTTGATCTCCTGTAATAATTTTTATCTAATAGGTTCAAGATTTTACCAAGGACTATAAGGGCTGTTTTGGTGATCTTTTCTTCTTTCATCTTTTGGGGAAGTTCTTTAAGGGTAGTGAGGATTATTTTTTCTCCGCTATGGGTTAGACGATGAAGAATAGCTACCCTTGTATCTTTAGGGAGGACTTTTAGTAAGAGATTTGTGAGCTCTTCTACAAGGGAAGAGCTTAAAAAGAAGACGAGGGTTGAGTTAGTCTCAGCAAAGTTAAGAATTTCCTCTTCTGTTGCTCCTCCAGTCTTGCCTGCAAGACGGGTAAAGATGACGGTGTTAGAAAGTTCAGGATAGGTAAATTCAAGGCCAAGGGAAGCAGCAGCGGCAAGGCCTGAAGAGATACCTGGAACAATTTCATAGTCATAGCCCCTTTCCCTCAATCTTTCTATATGTTCCATTATGGAAGAGAAGATAGCAGGATCACCGCTTACCAATCTTATAGGAAGCTTACCTGCTTTTAAGGCCCTTTCCATTTCCTCAAGGATTTCCTCTAAGTCCTTACCATAGGCATCAATAAACCTTGCTAAAGGATTTTCCTTTTTTAAGAAGGTAAGCATATCCATATTGATAAGACTTCCTGGATAGATAATGAGATCTGCCTTTCTAATAAGATTTAGAGCCCTTAAAGTTAACAAATCTGGGGCACCTGGTCCAATTCCAATAAAGTATACCTTATTCATCCCTTTTGAGTATGATCAAGGTGAAATAGTCAAGTTGGTTAGCTGAAAGGTCATCCAGGTTAAACCATAGGTTTTCCTCTTTCTGACCTACTCTTTGAGCTACAACTCCTTTATAACCATTTTTTTTGGCAAAATCTACAATTTGGGAAAAAAATTTATGTGGCTTCATAAAGACAAGGTTTTTAAAGTGCATATATTTTTCAGGGGCTGAGAGAACTTTTTCAGCTGGGGCTATAAGGACCTCTTCTTCCCCAAGGGTGAGTGGTAAGCCAAATTTTGCTGAGGCTGCGGAAAAGGAACTTATGCCAGGGATAATTTCAAGGGCTAAGCCTTTATTCAAAAGAAAGGGCTTCAAATAATAAAAGGTGCAATAGAAGGCTGGATCACCCAAAGTGATAAAGACCCCCTCCCCTACCCTGCTTAAGGTTTCATATATAATTTGAGCAAGCTCAGCCCAGGTATCAGTTAAGTCCCCTTTTTTCATGGGAAAATGGAGGGGAATAAGAGTTTTCTCTTCTAAAGGAATTAACTCTTTAATAATAGATAGGGCAAGGGTTTCTCTCCCACCTGTGGGATAGAAAATAGTCTTTGTATCCTCTAAGACCTTTAAGCCCTTCAAACTTACTAATTGAGGATCCCCAGGTCCTACTCCAACTACATAAAGTTTCATTTGGTGAGGTACTCCTTAAGAAGATTGTAATATTTTTTAATTATTAACTGATAATTAGCTTGGCCTTGGGCCAAGGTATCAAGGGCATTTTCTAACTCAGAGGTGAGTGAATACTCCATAAGGCAGCAAAATTCCTGACTTAAGTAGTCACAAACTTTTTTACCGAGCTCGGTTGGTTTTAACCATCTGCCTTCTAAGACAACATATCCCCTCTTTAGGAGGATGTCAATAATAATTGGATAAGTAGAGGGTCTGCCGATCCCAAGGGCTTCAAGTTTTTTGATAAGGCTCTGAGGTGTATACCTCTCAGGAGGTTTGCTCTCATGCTCCTTTATTTCATAACCACAAACTCTAAGCTTGCATCCAACATAAAGGGGATAACTTTGGGAAGAAAGCTCCTTTTCTTTTAACACCTTAAGAAAACCATCAAATAACATTACCCTCTCCTTCAGCTGAAGAGTGAAACCTTGAGGTAGTCCCTCAGATTTAGCTATAAATTTTCTCTCCCTAAAAAGGGCCTCTTTCATTTGAGAAGCAAGGAAGTAGGTGTGAATCACTCCGTATAGGGCCCTCTCATTAGAGCTCAACCCTCGCAAATCTGTCTCTAAATTGGTGGGACGAATACACTCGTGGGCATCCTGAATCTTTCCTTTAACTTTTAACCGTCGCTCCCCTCCCACATAGGTGCTACCAAAAACTTTTTCAATAAACTTCCTTGCCATATTCTTAGCTAAGGGACTTACCCTTACAGAATCAGTGCGCATATAAGTTATGTAACCCTTTTCGTATAAGCCCTGAGCAATGAACATAGTCTCCTTAGGTTGTAGATTTAATAGCCTCTCGCCAAGTTCTATTAAGGTGCTTGTTTTAAGAGGTTGGGGTGGTAGCTTCTTTACTACCTTTTCTATAAGGTCAAAAATTGTGACTTCCCTTTGACTCAAAAAGTTTACAAAAAAAGTTAATAATTCTTCTTTAGTTTTAGTTCTAAATAGTTTATTTTTTGAAAAAAGCTCAAAAATATAAATCTCATTATTAGCACCAGAGAGAGCTACACTTAGAGAAAAACTTTTCTGGGGAACAAAGTTTTCTATTTCTCTCTCCCTATCGACAATTAGTTTTAGGGCAGGGCTTTGGACTCTACCAGCAGATAGGTTTTGCCTAAAGCTTTGCGATAGTTTAGGTGATACCAAATAGCCAATCAGTCTGTCAAGCACTCTTCTTGCTTTCCAAGACTGGTAGAGATTTTTATCAATTTCTCTTGTTTTCTTGAGGGCTTCTTTTAAGCCATGGGGAGTAATTTCCCTCAATTCAAGCCTCTTGAAAACGAGACTTTTCTTTTTTCCTCTAAGGTATTCATAGAGATGCATGCTTATGGCTTCTCCCTCTCGGTCTGGATCTGTAGCTAAGAATACCTCTTCAATTTGAGGAAGAATTTTTTTAATTTTATGCAGAAGCTTAAGTTTTGATGGTAAGAAAATAAGTTTGGGCTCAAAGGAATTGAGATCAATCCCGAGGTTGTTGGTTGGCAAATCTTTGATATGGCCTAAGGTGGCTAAAAAGGTAAACTGCTCTACTTGCTTTTCTAAGATCTTCTTTAAGGTCTTGATCTTTGTAGGGGATTCCACTAAAAAAAGCCTTTTCATAAAGGCTTAGCAAATCAGGAAATCAAAGAGGACAAAATTTCTTACGCTAAGATAGATAGAATAAAGAATTGGTAAATAGCCAGAAGTGTTAAGATAGTAAAGTCGCTCAGGAGAGATATTTTTTAAAGCCTCAGCGTCACCAATAAGGATATTTTTAAAACGATGAATGCCTAACTTCGTGTTGACCACAAATTCTGGAAGAAGCTTAAGCAGCCTCAAATCAGCTAATTCTTGGGCATATTGATAGGCCTTTGCAAAGTCAAGAGCAAGTTCTGTAAGCTCTTCCTTTATTTTTTTCATAAACTCACTTTCCTCTCCATTGGCTTCAAAGAGCTTTTCCTCAGCATCTTCACTCAGACACGCTTCATCTATCAAAATCAACCAGTCTTCCCTGTTCTCTTCTGTCTCACGGATTACCCCAAAGGGATAATGTTTTATAATCTTAGGAATCTCGGGGACTTTGAAATGCCCCTCCTCATTTAAGTAAATGTTTTTGCCCCTAAACCCCAATACAGCAAAGGGATATATGATTTTTCCCTCTGCGATACCAAACACTACTGGGTAATACATAGAGATGGGAAGTAGCTCTGAAAAGGTAAGGGGCACAACCTCAACCTCTTGGGCAAAGGCATAGTTCTCTGGCCTTTTTACACCTAAGCCAAGGTGTTTTTCTACCTCAAGCAAGACAGGCTTCTTAAAGGCTTTGATAGGCTCAAGCATAAGCCTCTCCATTAAAAGTTTTTTATAAACCTTAATCTACCACCTTCTAACCAAAAAACAATGAGAGAGCCTCTTTATTTGATATCTTTTGTAGGCTACAGCATGATGTTTACGGAAACCTGTAATCTTTGCAGCTATTGCCTAATTTTATCATATCCAATACAGGAATAGAATTTGAATAATGATCTCTAAGATAAAACCTAAGGAGGAGAGAGCTATGAAAACTGTGGAGGCACGAGCAGTTGTGTCCTTTGACTTTAATGGTTATCATTTTGATTTAAAACCTGGAAACAAGCTTCTCTTTGCCAATGATGTCTTTGAATTACTTCCCCCTCAAGTCAAGCAAGCCTTTATGGAGACCTCTTCAGCCCTTCCTCCCTTTTATGATGGAGAACCCTTAAATGGAAAAACCCTCTTTGTGTTTATGCAAGGGGCAATTGGAGATGTGCTCTGCTCAACTGTCGCTCTAAGGGAGATAAAGAGGCGCTATCCAGAGTGTAGGCTTTGGGTTGCGGTCTCTGGTAGGGCAAGGCCAGTGCTTGAAAATCTCCCCTACATTGATAAACTCCTTCCCCATCCTACTCCTGTAAAAGAGGTAGTCAAAGCAAATTACATGATTAAGGCAGTAGAGATGGTGAATACCCCTGGCTTTGATTATCTCAACATGGTTAAATGGTTTCTCTGGAAATTTAAGCTCTACTTTGCTGAGGATGAAACTCCTGACATATATGTGGACCAAGCTGTTTTAGTAGAGCTAAAGCCCTATTTTGAAGAAGTCAAAAAATTGTCAGGCAAAGATAAGATTCTGCTTTTCCATTATCTTGCCTCCTCTATCCATCGCACGCTTCCCCCAAAACTTATCAAAGAGATTGAGGAAAAGGTCTGGGAGGAGTATGTGCCTGTAATCTGTAGTCTTCCAGAGGAGGATATAACAGTTGAGGTTGCCCTTGAGGTGTATGGGATAAGGGCTGCTAATCTTTCTTATTTAATGAAGGATATAAGATATCTCATAGCAGCCGTTTATCTCTCTTCAGCAGTAATCACCGCTGATACAGCCACTCTCCATATTGCAGGGGGGCTAAAGAAACCTACAGTTCTCCTTAGTGGACCCATTGAGCCTTCTCTACGCTCAGAGACATACCCTACAGTTATACCCCTAAGACCAAGCTACACGGGAAAAACCTGTAAAGCTCCCTGTGGAATACACGCTTTAAGCGAGCCCTGTCCAGAAGCTAAACTTGAAGGGAAATTTTATAGCCCCTGTCTTGAAAGCATCCCTTCAGAGGTTGTCTATCTTGCTCTAAAGGACGCAGAGCTTGCCTGTGAAAGGGACTATCCCAAGCCAAAAAATTGTCCCCTCTGTCAATATTCTGGCACATTTAATCTCTTTGAGGTAATAAATCAGCATAGA
>Ga0105163_1000549_pt1 | contig 22085 bp, 22 predicted proteins | sample JNZ110809AmetaG_FD_81531 | JGI IMG/M metagenome (GOLD analysis project Ga0105163, IMG submission 81531) | Hot spring microbial communities from Jinze hot spring, China to study Microbial Dark Matter (Phase II) - JNZ 110809A | ecosystem: Environmental > Aquatic > Thermal springs > Hot (42-90C) >... | reverse complement strand
GTCCTGTGGAGGATATCGTGGGTGTTTATGAGGAGTGGCGCCGGGGGCGGGATTTGAACCCGCGCGGGGTGTTCCCCCACCGGCTTAGCAGGCCGGCGCCCTACCAGGCTAGGCGACCCCGGCATTGTTTGGTGAATTCTGTGTGTATGTTTTTCTGTATGGAATTAGTTTTATAAAGCTTAATGATCTGTGTGGTTTATTTGTCTCACTGTTCTTATGTTCTATCGGTATTCTAGGTTTTTCTAGGGTTTTTAGTGCCTAGGATAGATGTTGGTAGAGCTCCTATAGAGTATGTTGATGGTGATCCTAAGGCTGTTGTTGAGAAGTTTTTAGCTGTTTTAGAGGCTTCGGGTGCTGATGGGAAGACTGTTAAGAGCTATAGGGCTGCTCTAAATGATTTTTTCAATTTTGTTGGTTGGAAGCCCTTTAAATCCATTACCTATGACGATATATATACGTGGAGGCTTGAGAGGCTTAGGAGAGGGTTTCCAGGTGCTAAGTATGGTGATAGGAGGTCTAGGGAGAATACGCTATACTACTATACACTGTTTCTCAGGAGATTCTTCGAATGGCTTAATCTAGATATAAGGTTTCCGAGCATCAGAAGACCTAGGAGGAGGGAGATACAGACCCTTAAACCTGAGGAGATACACAGACTTTTTGCCGCTGCTAGAGACCATCTAGATCTACTAGTACTGTCACTCCTTCTCGAAACAGGTCTCAGAGCTGAAGAAGCTCTAAGCCTCAGGTATAGCGATATAGATTTGAAAAGTAGGGAGATTAGGGTTAGAAATGCGAAATTCGATGAGGAGAGAGTGGTATTCATAGGCGATATCACAGCACAGATACTCACACAGATAATCAGTTTAAAGATGCCTACACCTGAAGCCAGGGTACTGCCCATAAGCTACAGCGGTCTGTATAAAAGGCTGAAGAGTCTAGCCAAAAGAGCAGGGATAGATGCAAATAAAGTAAGACCGCATATAATGAGACACACCTTTGCTACAGAAGCTCTTAAGAAGGGACTGAATATAGTATCCCTACAGCAGATCCTAGGACACAGAGACCTAAAAACAACGGAAATCTATCTACATCTACTACACGATGATGTAAAAGATCACTACCTGAAGACATTTAGAAGTATAATAGCCTCTACAACACCGCCACAGACAGCCGCTCCACCTCAAGGCCTATATAGCATACCGGTACAGCAACAGCAATACACTACACAGAATCTGTGTCCATACTGCCACTCATCAGTACCTCCAAACGCTAGATTCTGTCCATACTGTGGAGCTAGACTCTACTAGCTCAACCTATACAACACTAGGTGGAATAGCCATCCATATGCTGTGTATAGGCTGGAGAGCCGCTGTCCTATAGGTTGATTAGATACTAGCCCTCCTCTGGAATCAGCTCTCCATCGTATTCATCTGAACCCAGCAGTTTGTACCGCCCATCTTCACTAGCGATAACAATGCCCTCATCTTCTAATCTTATAATACATCTTCTAATCTTATCCTCACTAGCTATTCCAGCAAGTCTGCTGTGCATCTCCTTCAAGGTTTTCGGACCCTCTCTCAACATATCAAGTACAATATCTCTCAACTCATCCTCGTTGGGAGCAGTTATAACAACTATCTCAGGATCCTCGTATATGATTCTTAGACCTAGATCTGTCCCTTGAATGCGCTCTCTATCATATTGAATAACCTTTTCACTCGACCCCCTTCTACTCATAGTGTGTATACACCTAGCTTAAGCTATTGGATCTCCAGCTCATCGGTATGTGTATTCAATATACTGTAGCTTTTCCTAAAAGTATTTAAAGGCTTTACATAAATAAAGTGTTCTACCTTTTATTAACAGTAAAACCCAGGAATTTTCCTATACAGGTGCACAGATCTATGCCCTGTCCATGGTATCAGCATGGCATGTGTACATCGCCGAAGCTAGCTGAACCAACGGATGCTATAGTATCTGTAGAGAGGTGCTCCTCTGAAAACCTCTATAGAAACTGCTCGTACTATGTAGAACAGTCGACCTTTAATCAAAGGCGGCAGCATGCAAGGAGGGAGCGCATGGTAAAGGTATACCCCCCTATACATGCATTGCCACAGAATGAAAAGATCGAGTGTGTTGATGCGGAGCTCATTAATCTGGAAAATGGTGTGAGAATTGCATACTGTCGTATTCTCGATAGACCTCTCACAAGATATGAGGTTCCTATATGTAATAGAAGCTGGCAGCAGTGTGCCTACAGACTCGCTACACCAATAGAATAGAGATGCTATGTTGTAATGGGGTATCTTGTTATTGCGGCAACACATCCAAAGGTATCCTTAAACCAGCTGTACTCATCCATGGAACTGGGTAGCAGTATTAGTTTCGCACCTCCTTCGGATGCCATCTTCTCAAATTTCTCCACCTCTACACTCTCTTCACATATAAGTATCTTATCAACTGCACCATTCTCTAAAGCTGTCTCAACATCCTTCAAACCGTAGACTACATAGCCATCGCCCTTAGCTATATGGTATTTAAACTCATCTATAGCACTAATAACTTCAACAAATCTCTGTTTAGTTAAGATATCCTTAGCTTTTACGATAACCTCCCTAAGCCCTACAATACCCTGGTAAGCAACATCTATCGGTTCTCCAACAATAATCTTCCTTATCCTATAGTCTAGATTGTCAGCTTCCTTAAGAAAATCGTGCTTAGCGTACCCAGGGCCTGCTACTATAACACCCTTCATCTTACCCTCCTCTACCAGTGGAATAAAGTAGCTATTGGCCTTTTCAGCAACGTGTTTATAGAACTCCTCAACCATCTGCTCAATAATTCTATCAAATCTTCTCTGGCTCTGACCACCTTTGTGGTGCTTTCCTGGTATAAACCACTCTATCTCATCTAGAACCTGTATACCTGAGGGTTTGAGCAGACCTATTGTCGCTTCATCTCTCTCTATAATTATAATACCGTATATATCGGATTCCTCAACCATTGGTTCTAGAAACTCTGTATGGAATTCCTTATCAGTTCTGTAAAAGTATATCGGAACGGGATCGGGTGGGGAAAACAGTAGCACCATACTATCATCTGTATCCTCATTTATACCACTGAATACCACGAGACCATTCCTCGGCGTTTCCCTTAGCTTGGATAGCCTCTCTATAGCTGTAGTTAAAGCCCATTGAACCGCATCCCTCGTCTTCTTCAACTTTATATTCTCTGTTATGGCAAGCTCTTGGCGAAGCATGTTAACAACTTCACTAATAGGTCTGCCGGGAGGTATATAGAGACTGAGTAGCGTTGTTGCATGGGCATGCCATTTTTTAAGTTCCTTCAATATATTCTTCAGCGTTCTCCTATCTATATTAAACCTCTCATCCAATTCACTAAATAGGCATCCCTCACACCAGCTCTTGCTCCAAATACAATCAGCTTATAGCCTTAAAAGTCTATCGCATCCTAGCTTCCTAGGTTAAATATATGCACTCCGCTACAGAAATATTAAATCCCGTACTGGGTATCTAGAGCTAACCGGGTAGCTCACCATGTCAAGAATTTCTACGGATGTACAGAACCTAGAATTCGATGCAATTCTAGCCAAGTTTAACCATATCCATGGCTCTGGTGAGAGCTCTGATGGTAGAAAACCTCTGGAAAAAGGCCCTAGATCTAGAATCGTTGATGCGATACTTCTCTTGCTATACCTTAGACCTATGAGGAGTAGCGAAGTTGCGAGCATAGTTGGTAGAAGTTCAAAGCTTGTTAGCAGTTATCTCAGCTACTGGAGGAGTAGAGGCTATGTAGCGTATAGATCGGGGTACTGGCTCCTATCAAAGATCGGTGAAGAGTATGTTAAGACATTTATAGAGTCTCTAGGCGTACCTATTCTGGCACCCGCCGATGTGGTTCGGTTAGCCCAAAAACTGATAAATGAACCGGATTTCAATACAGTAAACAACTGGATTCAGCAAAATTCCCCCCAGGAAAAGACAGAAATACAGCAATTTACTGAAAAGAAAACAGGTTCTAAAGTGGGTAAACAGTATACAGAGGCTCAGAAGAACAACCTAGTGAAGACACTAGAGTGTGTCACAAAGATTCTCTCCTCTAAAGATCTAGTTGAAGAAGAGATGCAGATACTCAATTTTATGATAAAACACTATATAGAGTGGAACAGCACATACATGTATCTAGACCAAATGGCTGAAGAGCTACACTATCCAAATAACGAGCTAATCTCAATACTAAGAAAGCTGCAAAGCAAAAAACTAGTCTATCTCTACACAGATACCAGGTTTGGAATACGTGTAGGACTTGGAAAAAGCTTTAAACAACTTTTAGATATGTGCATCAAAAAATAGAATCCGACAATTCTACTTCTACCTCCTATACCTGATCCAAACCGATTCCTATATGCAGATCACGATCAGATGCTGCAGTGTGATAGCCTTTATACAAACCATCGTATCTCTGAGTTCGACCATCTGCGTGTAGTAGTTATAGTAGTATCTACAGAGCTAACAAATAAATAACAATATAGCAAGATGTTAATGGGTAGCATGCTGTGTATATTCATTACATGTAGTCGTATTCATTGTACCAGCCGTATTGGCCTACGAGAGGTACAAATATACATGAAATTGAATCTCGAATTCTTATAGATCCCTTTCTATCCTTTATAACTATCTGGAGGATCTGCTCCCATCTATTACCAACAGGTATAACCATTACACCACCGGGTCTTAGCTGCTGTAGCAATGGTTCGGGTATCCGTGGAGCAGCAGCTGTTACGATTATCTTGTCATAGGGTTGGAATAGCTCTACACCCTTTGAACCATCTCCAACAATTACTGTTATGAAATCGAGTAGATCCGGTCTAGCATTAGCTATATTCACTACTGCTCTACTAGCTAGCTGTGGAATACGCTCAATTGTATAGACATGTCCACCGGGCTGCTTAGAAACTATATGGGCTAGTATGGCAGCTTGGTAACCTGATCCAGTACCAATTTCAAGAACCTTATCACCAGGTTCTACATGGAGCTCCTCCGTCATTATGGCCACCATATGCGGTGCACTTATCGTCTGTCCATATCCTATTGGCAGAGGTGTATCGCTATACGCATATACTTTAAGATGGTCAGGTACAAAGTATTCCCTAGGTACACTGAGGAAAGCTTCTTCAACAAGTTCACTTTTAATTATCCCCTCAATCTTTAGTTTCTCTACAAGCATCACCCTATCTCTATACATATTCATAGACAAGCCGCATAACCCATATTAGTCGGTATACCTACTTTCAATACTAGCTAAAAGGGGTATTATCTGAATATGGTACACAAGCTAGCCACTGTACCGATATTTATTGAGAATCTAGAGGCCAGGGGACATAGAGCAATCAAAGCACAGCATCCAACAACATTTGAATTGACTAGAGACCTTGATGTAAGTGAAAGAGGAGATTGTATAATAGGTGTAAAACTGGATAGAGGACTAAAAGATTTTGACAATTGCTTTAAAGAGGCGCTTAGGAAAGACTCATCAATAGTTGTTATAGTTCTGCAGGTAGATAATCTTAGGGAAGTAGTTCTAGCTAGGGGCAGCGGTAGGCTTATCCTTGAAGATAATAGAAGGATTGTTGTAAGGAGAAGTAGATACATAGGTCCTGAAACACTAGCTATAGAGTCGAATAAAGCTTCAAAGGATTTGAATAGAGATCTTATTAAAAGGCTTCAAGATCCTGAGGCAGTACTGCACATCACCATATACGTTTTCGATACCGATAGAGCTCTTCCTGTATAGAGATAGAATGCCCGACCATCAATCTGAGGCACACAGCCTCCATTCCACAGTGCTACATCGATCCGCGGTATTCAGAGCTATCTAAAGCATATTTAAAGTTCTAGAAGCATTTCTTTAGTAATGATGTAGTAGTGAAACGTATGGCGTGACGAGCATTGGATATAAGACGTGTAGGTATCGTTGTTAAAAAGGGGAGTAGCCAAGGGTATGAGATAGCCCATAGGCTACTTTCATATGGTAGTAGCGTACTGGGTCTGGATATGCATATAGATGAGGAGGCTCTACCCGATATTAAATGGGATAGGATGTTTAAAGTCGGCATCGATCCGGTTGATCTAGTGGTTGTTATTGGTGGCGACGGCACTTTTTTAAGAACCTTCCATAGGCTTGGGCTACTGGATATTCCTATAATGGGTGTTAGGCTTGGGCGTAGAGGGTTCCTCCTAGATATCAAACCTGATGAGGCTTTGGATAGGCTTAGGGATGCTGTTGAGGGTAGGTTTAGATTGGTTGAATATATGAGGTTGGAGGTCTCTCTAGATACATCGAGTACATCAATACCGTTAGCATTAAATGATGTTGTTATAGCTGGATGGAGATATACTAGAGCTAAGGTGGTGAGCCTCTCTATATATGTGGATGGTGAGTACATATATGGTATCGATGGAGATGGTGTAATAGTTGCTACACCACTAGGTTCATCAGCCTATGCACTGTCTGCTGGAGGCCCTATTATAGATGTAGATCTAGAGAGTATAATCATCGTTCCTCTAGCTCCCATACAGTTTAATGCAAAGCCTATCGTTCTACCACCTAGTAAGGTGGTAGAGGTTAGGACCTCAGGTGATAGCGACCCTATAGCGTGTATAGTTGATGGACAGAGTATAGAGGTTGTAGAACCAGGTAGGAGTATAGTTGTTAGAAGATCGGCAAGAAGTGCTAAGGTACTGAGATTCCATAGGGTAAATACGTATGCAAGACTCCACGAAATATATGGATAGCTCAAAGGTTCTAGTCCTAGATACAGCTGCTTTCCTAGCTGCAATTCCACTGCAGCTCTACAACACCATACTGTATACTGTTCCAGCTGTTATCGATGAGGTTAAAGACTATGAGAGTAGGGCCCGGTTAGAACTTGCATCTATAGTAGGTAGATTTCATATTGAAGTACCTGAGGAAAGGTATCTTAGAAAGGCTATGGAGATAGCTAAAGAGCTCAAAGTTTTAGAGAAGCTATCTATAGCTGATCTACAGGTGCTGGCCCTATCCCTAAAACTTGTAGATGGTGGTGTAAAACCCATTGTACTAACAGATGACTACGTTCTCCAGAGAATTCTAAAATCTATAGGAATCGAATTTAGAGCGGTTAAAACTATAGGTATAGGAATGCCATAGCTTTGCTACACCATAGTTAACAGACTTTTGTAAGCTTAGCAATGAAGTAACCTGTAGTGTCGTGTATATGTGGATGAAATCTCGTATAGGCGTAGCTATGGGGGGTCGATACCCCTCTAGACCCCCTTTTAATCTCTGTATCTACCACCTTTAAACACCTATCATCTTCAACAACTTTTTCAACAACATTCTCATTCTCCTCTATGGTTATGGTACAGGTAGAGTAGACCATTACACCTCCCACCTTAAGTATCTTTGAAGCAGATCTTAGAAACTGTATCTGATATCTAGATGCTGATAAGATATCGCTATATCTCTTTACATCGTATAGCTTTGGTCTAACCCCAAGGGATGTACAAGGAGGGTCTACAACAACTCTATCCGCTCTAATCCAGCTAAAGTCTATATGTAGGTATCTAGAATCTGCTCTCCACAGCTCTACAAAGGGGCTGTGCTTAAGCCTCTCGAGCTCCCCCTTCATTACCTCTAAACGCTTCTTTGAGTGGTCAAAGGCTATTACAAGTGCTCTACCCATACTGTATTCAACTATATGCCCTGTTTTACCACCAGGTGCAGCACAGGTATCTACAACGAGATCTCCAGGTCTGGGACTAAGAGCTCTTACAGCATACATTGCAGCAAGACTCTGGGGATATATGAATCCAGCCCTATACTCTGGAAGCTCTACGATTTTCGGAGCTCTGTATACGGACTTCACCACCTCCACAGCTATACCCTTCCTTAAAGATCTGGAATCTCTACAGTTTATCATAGCTACACCTTTTGCTATAGGTAGTCCATGTTCTGTAGCTATTACAACCTCATCTCCACGTCTAATGGTGTTTGGACACCTAACTATACCAGGTATATACAGATCCGAGCCGAGGTAGACAGACTCCGCAGCATACTTGTCAGCCACAATTACCTTATCATAGCCATGCATCTCTATATTGAAGGGTCCCTCCACAGGAAAGTACACCGCCTCCTCAAGCTCCTCATCCTGATAAACAGCTATACCTCTTGCCCTAAGAGAATCTATAACCTCACCTACACCAGTTCTAAGAACATTCACCCTAGCATATATCCTACTGCCCGGTCTAGATATGCTACCTAGAAAAGCCTTATATAGCTCACCATAGACCCTCTTAATAGCCTCTAGCACACCAACATCATAGTCCAACAACATAGCTGCAACCACTATAGTACAGCAAGACTAATAAAACTTCTAAAAACATATTATAGAACTTGATGAACCTTAAAAATATGTAGAGCGCCGGGGTGGCCGAGTGGTTAAGGCGGTGGGCTCGAGACCCACTGGGGTACATCCCCACGCGGGTTCGAATCCCGCCCCCGGCGCCAAGCAAACACACCGTAAAGGTCCGATGCAAATCGATGGGCGGTCTGAAAAGTGATGAACCATTGTAGAGTTAAAGGGCCGCGGAAACACAATAAAACTTTTAATCACAGGCTACAGCAGGTTACATAGGGGCCCGTAGCTCAGTCTGGCAGAGCGCCCGGCTGATAACCGGGAGGTCGGGGGTTCAAATCCCCCCGGGCCCACTCTACTAGAATACCGGAATCGACCTGCACATCAATTCTGATATGGAATACATTTCCTTTAAAACCTTATAACCTCTATAAAAATAGTTTGGAGATGGGTTCGAGCTTTTAGAAAAATGCGGGGGTGCCCGAGCTAGGCCAAAGGGGGCAGGCTCAAGACCTGCTGGCATAGGCCTGCGTGGGTTCAAATCCCACCCCCCGCACTATCTTTCCGGCTCTTCATAGATCTAGATAGAGTTCATAGCTGTCTCTGTAGCTCGGCAGAGAAAAGATTATGGATATCCTCTATGTTTAATTATGTATACATGGCCGCTGGTATAATGCTGCAGAGAAAAGGTTAATGACTAGAATAGGCCATTATCAATACAGCTTATTAGGTACATTGTGAAGATAGTATAATTGGTGTGCAGGTAGGACTAGGGGGCTCGCCCTCCCCTGTACCCGAAATGGGCGTATGCGGGGGTCAGTAACCCTGTTAACGGATCTGTAGAGTCCGTAGATGGAGATCGGTACCACTATGACCCTCGCCCTGTGGGGCTGGCGATGGTGGAGCTGCCTCTGGAGGGAGGCGGCTACCACCTTTGCAGGGGGAAAGTGGCCAGGCCCGGAAGGGAGCAACCTAACCCCTGGCGCCAGCGTTCACAGGTCAACGAGGTGAGGCTCGGTGCCGATCCTCTGTCTACGGACTCTATAGATTCGTTAACAGGGGGCTGCACACCGTCTCTGAAGTAGATTCATGGTGTCGTTGAATTTATCTGTTTTATGGTTGCTGTATTGTGGGTGTGGTGTAGGGATGCGTATAGAGGTTATCGATGGTAAGCATGGTATAGTTAAGGTTAGGGTTGATTCTGAGGATGATTTATGGCTGTTGAGTTTGCTGGTGTCTAGGGGGGATCTCGTCAAATCTGTTACATCTAGAGATGTTAGTATGGGTGAGGAGAAGAGGAGGATTCCGATGATTCTAACTATCAGTGTTGAGAAGCTCGAATTTCAAGCATTTACTAATAGGCTTAGGATACACGGTATTGTTGTTGATGGTCCTGAGAGATTTGGTGTTAAGGGTTCTCATCACACAATTTCAGTTGGTATTGGCGATGAGATTACGCTGTATAAGGGTGTCTGGAGCCCTAAGCTATTGGATGAATTTCTAAAACTTGTTAGACCTATAAAGCTTATTCTAGTAGCTGTAGATTTTGATGAGTATAGCATAGCATTGGTTCAGAGTCAGGGTATGAAGATCGTTGATGAGAAGACCATCTCGCTTCCTATTAGTGGCGAGGGGTTTGAGGAGGCTAAGGAAAGGGAGTTGAAGGAACTGGCTAGGAGAATTGTTGAAGCTGTTAAGAGATTCGGCATCAATACGGTGGTCATAGCATCTCCTGGTAGTATAAAGAATGAGCTTAAGAACTATGTAGAAGAGCTGTACCAAAATATACATGTATACATCGATACGGTTGCGAATGGTGGATATGCTGGTCTACAGGAGCTTCTAAATAGAGATATTGTAAGAAGAATACTTAGAGATGTAGCTATCTCAGAAGCTGGGGAGATGCTCTCAGAATTCGATTATCTACTAGCTAAGGATATAAATAGAGTTGCCTATGGTTTGGAAAGTATAGAGCTTGCAGTAGCGATGGGTGCTATAGAAAAGCTTGCTATAGTTGATGATATGCTCAGCAGCTTTGACGATACGAAAGATAGAGTTGAGAAGATTTTAAGAATAGCAGCTGAGAAGAATGCTAAAATAGTAATAGTACCCTCGGATACACCACCGGGGCAAAGGATAAGGATGTTAGGAGGAGCTATAGCAATACTTAGATACAGTGTAGAATTAGATAAGATAGAGTAGATTGAAATGGCGAATAGCGGTAGCTACACTTATCTAGCAGCACCTACTTAGCATATATATGTTCCGATAACCATTAACCATAGTAGATAGCTCTGTATATAGATAGCTAGAACCGTTCCACGATCAGCATATTATAGAGGCCCGCATCCTATATAGAGATAGGGTTGTGAAGCATCCCAATACAGTCTAGATACCTCTAAACCGTAAACAATACATGGATCAGCAATTCTGCCCAGTCAACTATACAATAAATAGACCGAATCATAGCTACCTTATACGATTTCTAGACCATCCATCCAGTAGCATTTTAAGAAGCTACAGCGAACTCTACATAATGAATATACATAACTAAATGATAAAGAGGTGGACCTCTCTATACTATCTACAGTATGATGGTAGGGAAGTATACGCTATAGGGAGAAGGTACACTAGCAGATAGAGCAGTTGATGTATCGATAAGTTGAATTTGAGAAAATAACTACTTTAGACTCTATTAGGATGTGCTAGATCACATATGCTGGAATTTATGAGGAGATGCAATGCAGATCTATAATGGTATAGAATACAGTATTGTGTATGTAGAGATCTTAGGTAGCTAGAGGAGATTTTAGGTTTATGTAGCAGAGCTACTCTGATGTAGCTCACGAACTCCATTAGGTTTGCTTAAATCTACTTATGTATGGTTAAGCACCACTTAACTTCACCAATAAACTATGGCTACTCCAGAGAAGCATTAGATGACACCGTGCGCTACCCATCAGGTGTAATATTCTGAAGAGGTCCCATTTAAGTGATGTGGAGCCCATCGGTTTCCAATATTCTATTTGCAGTACAGAGTCTATTTACCATGCACCAAATTATCTATATAGAGAATGTCTATATTCTCTACATAGATGTGTTCCAGTAGATTGAAACTCTCGATCACTATACGATTCACCATTCCAAATCATAGTAGATACTCTAGTAGATCTAATTGTATACGTAGCACATCTTCAGAGTTTTACCCCTAGATCTAGCACCTCTGTATAGAATTCTCAATAAACTGCCACACTGCTACGCTTAATTATAGAAACGATCGTAGATGCAGTATCTATGTGGTGGTGTATGCACTGGTTGGTGGATCTATCCATATCTTTACCAGTTCATAGAGCGGTATCCTAATTTAGATTTTTAATTGTTTTGCTGATTACATACTCCTGTGGTGTTTTTATGGATGGAGGTGTGTTGCTCAAGGTCTCTGGCAAGATTATAAATCCTGATAAACCGGATGCTGTAAAGGGGTATGCAGAGGTTGTTAGGGAGGTTATATCCAGAGGATATAGAGTTGCTGTAGTAGTTGGTGGAGGACCATATGCACGAAGCTATATATCGTGTTCAAAAACTATTGGATTGACCCAGGCACAATCTGATATGCTTGGTATAGAGATATCTAGAGTAAATGCACTTCTACTTGCATATGCTATAGGTGAAGGTGTGTATCTACCAGTGCCTAGGGGTATAGAGGAGGTTGAAAAGGCGTGGAGTATGGGTAGAGTTGTTGTTTTGGGAGGTCTTCAACCGGGGCAGTCAACAGCAGCTGTAGCTGCTATAGTTGCAGAGATTCTGGGGATTAGGAGGATACTGTATGCGACGGATGTCGATGGTATATACGATAGGGATCCTAAGGTGTATAGAGATGCTAGAAAGCTCGATATCGTCTCACTGGATGAGCTACCGAAGGTTTTAAGCCAGAGATTTGAAGCAGGGGGCTATGAGCTTCTAGATCCGCTAGCGATATCCATCATTAGACGGAGCTGTATAGAGGTTACGGTATTCAATGGTCTACATCCATACAATGTTTATAGAGCGCTAGAGGGTTCTATTGGCACTAAGGTTAAGCCGTGTTAGAAAAGCTTGGACTAAAGATAAAATATGCTTATAGCTCTTCTGAGGAATACATAGGGATAGCGGTTCGTATGCAATCTGTGGATGATGTTAATCCCGACCGCTCCTGATTTGGTGAGGATGCGGTGGCTGTCTGACATGCTATGATCTAGGTGTATCTATTGATATTTTTAGTGACGTGTGATACAGGATTCGAAAACATCTTAGCCAACGAACTTGTAGAGCTCACTAACGGTTCCGTAGGGCAGATCTCCAGTGGTAGGGTGTTCATAGAGGTATCCAGCAGTAGAGTTATCGATATCCTTAGATCTAGGACTGCTAATAATATGTACATGCTTATCGGTATCTATAATGGTATTACAAGGTTGGAGGAGATATACAATGTTATTAGAGGGCTGGAGTTTAAAGAGTTTATCAATCCTATGCAGAGTTTTGCAATAAGATCCGAGAGGATCGGCGAACACAGTTTTACAAGTATTGATATAAGTAGGGTTGCAGGGCAGGCTGTTATAGATAGCTACATGGCCTCTAGGAATGTGAGGCTGAAGGTAGATCTAGAGAATCCGGATATCGAGATCTACGTTGAGTTGAATAGGGATAGACTTATAGTAGGCTTTGCACTACTCAGAGCCTCAATGCATATTAGGAGGTATAGGCTGTTCACACATCCTGCAGCACTAAAACCAACTATAGCTACATCCATGCTCAGGCTAGCTAAATGGCAACCTGCAGAAGGGATTGTAGATCCTATGTGTGGAGGTGGTACAATAGTTATCGAGGCAGCCTTGATAAGTAAAGGAATAGAAATTCCGTGCATCAATATGCAGCACATTAATGTAGATATGCTAAGAAAAGTGGTAAGCACCGTAGATGAGGAGCTGGAGAAACTATGTAGAAAAACTATGGAAGGAGACTACCATCGGGCACATATAGGGGTAGATATAAACCCCAGATTCATTGAGGGATCCACAATAAATGCTAAAAATGCAGGTGTAGATGATGCAACACTTTTCCTCACAGGCGACTCAATGAAAATTATCCCAAAGATTAAACAGATCGAACACGAATTTGGAGCTGAACTCAGCATAGCGGTATTCAATCCCCCCTATGGCCATAGAATGAGATGGGGAAAGCTTAGCGAGCTATATAGAAATACCCTAGATACGTTGAAGAATGCTGGTTTTAGAAGAGCTGTCTTCATAACCTCAGCTATAAGAACTGCTGAGAATGTTTTAGCGAATCTTCCATACATAGCTGTGGATAGAATTAGAGTTATCCACGGAACGCTACCATCCTACGTCTATATAGTTGACTTCAGGTAGTGCATCAGCTCGTCGCAGGATCTTCATATACTCCGATTGCTGTCTGGGGCGACATCATCATCTGCCGAGTACCGAATTCCGCTAAACGAGAATTACAATCACCTAATTCAAATATAAACGCTGATAATAATACAGAGCTGAATTGTATATACATTTCACGCATGCTTGATATAGTTTTGATAGACGTTCCAGAGGTATAGCCTCTTTGGCTCTATATCGATGTTCAACTGATCAAGGTGTATATAGAGATCCAACAGCGCCTCCTCGTCACTCTTTGCCTGCCTTGGCGGATATTTAAAGTATGGAGCCGAGGCCCAGTATGGACATCCCTTAACACCTCTATTCTTTAGAACAGCTGCTAGTCTAACAACATCCATAAGAATGGCGGATGCCATCGCCTTATCATCAACTACGAGTTTGAGATCCATTGTAATTGGAATTCCTAGGAATCCCCTAGCCTTAATGTAGATATACGAGACTTTGGTATTTCCGAGAAACGGTATATAGCCACTGGGACCTGCAAATATATTCTGTGAAATTTCCTCAGGTTTGGGCTGTGTTGAGGCAACAGCCATAGTCTTGCTCATCTTTTTACTCGTAAGTCTTGTCTGGTCAAGCATATTCTTAAAGTCTGTATTGCCACCTACATTAAGCTGGTACGATTCGATAATCTCAGCTCCTCTCATGGCTATCAAACTCGCAAGGGTTCTATGTACTATCGTTGAACCTAGCTGTCCTTTAATATCATCACCTAGGATGGGAGCACCATTCCTTTCAAACAATTCACAGTAGCTTTCATCGCTTGCTATAAACTCTGGTATACAGTTAACAAATGCTACACCAGCTCTAGCTGCAGCTTCAGCATAGAATCTCGATGCCCTCGCACTTCCAACAGGTAGGAGATTTACCAGTACATCAACGCGTAAACTCCTCAACTCTTCAACAATGTCATCGATTTCTGGTTCTCGTAGGGATGCAGGCTGGAAATCCTCAATCATGTGGCTGGCAACACCGTCTAGAATTCTACCCATCCTAACTACAACTCCCATTCTTCCAACATCTATAAACCTCGGTACAATATTTGGCTTAGCAAATATTGCCTCAGATACGTCTCTACCAACCTTATCCCTAGATATATCGATAGCGTATACGATCCTAATATCACCGGCTCTGTAACCACCGATAGTATCGTGTATTAGACCGACGCTGCTACCTGACTGTTTATAGTATTCTATTGCTTGAATGAACATCGTAGCAATATTTCCCATGCCTACGATACCAACTCTAACCATATTTATACCCAGATATATTTCTAGTCATATATATAGTAAGGGAGATATATAAAGCTTGTCCTAGTTAGGTATAGAGAAGTAGGAATACCATAGGGTGTAGATCTATAGTAGAGTCAAGAGCCTTAAAAAGATTGAAAAGAAAGATAACAGTTGAAGTACTCTGGATCTATATAGCAAAGGCGCTGAAGAATGCACAGCCCCTTAGAGCATATGAAATTAGAAAGAAGCTGAGGGAGCTATACGGATTGAGGATCTCAACAATAACCGTATACAGTGTTGTCTATAGAATGTATAGAGAGGGGCTTCTTGAAAGGACTAATGTAGGAGGTGAAAACCTATATAGATTATCTAGAAAGGGTTTGGAGGAGCTCGAAAAAGCTCTAAAACTAATAGAATCTATAGTGGATATGCTTAGAGCGTAGCAGCCTGGATATAGCTACCTTTTATAACCCGCAAACTTTCTAATCCTTGAAAGAAGACCGGATGTTCTAAGCGGAACTACAATGCAGCCCTCTGATGCGAAGTGCTGTAGCGACAAGGCAATCAAACTATACTTTACACAAATACTGCTACCAACAACTCTAAATATGGCTCTATTCAGATCAGGTCTAAATGAAATTAGAGTCAAGCCACAGTCCATTTTCACCACTGGACCCAAAAAGCTGCTGATACGTTTCTCAAGATCTTCACCAAATCTCCTAATATCAATACCATCATGGCACACCATCTTCACTAATATGTATCTCTTTATCCTTCTATACCTCTTCCTAGCTATAAGAGCCAATCCAAACTCGTCAATAAGGCTATTTAGCACATAGCGCACATCTCTATATAGGAGAACGGCTATTGCTATAGATGTCAATGATAGTATAAGTGAAGCAAGTGCTATGTATATCAACAATGTAGTCACCTATAGCTGAGCCAAGTTAGGAGAAGTTCGGTAGGATAGACCTCTATAATAAGTCTTCTCTCTCTTTTTGTGAAACCCATATAGAACAAGATGATATCTAGGTGTGTGAGTGAAAGCAGCCTCTTTCTGTCATCAGATGCTGTAGATACTACGGTGCCTACATCCAGCTTTAGAGCTCTCTCAATTATATTGCCAAGCATGTACAGATTCTTCTCAATGGAGGCTCTGGAGTTTGGAGCGGTAAATATCTTAAGGAAAGGCTGCATGTGGATTTCAATATATTTACTCCTTGTACTAGACTGGTGCATAAAATTGATCTGACTCTCATCAATAACCCTAATGGAGCTAGGTGTTACGACAACTACCGAAAGTCTATGTGTTTTTGCAAGTCTCCTAGCACTAGCGGTATCTATTGGACTACAGCCAGCAAGGACGGATTTAGCTACCTCAAGGCATCTCTCGAACGATTGTTCAGTAATTTCAGTGATCTTTCTTGGGATGAGCAGTACATCCCTATCCAATCTATGTACGTCATCCGTAAAGCACTCCGCTACTACACTGCTATTAAGGCCTAGAATAGCTACATCGCTATCTATAGATGTGAGATAGAAAAGTACATCGCTGCACCTATCAAGTGCCAGAAACATGTTTGCCTTCATTTCTCCTAGCCTCTGTCAACATCCTTTCTAGGAACTCTCTTACAGCATCTTCAGATCTGATCATCGAGAATGATATGGAGATCTTTATCGAATCATCGCCCTCGTATAGAACTAGGTTGCCTAGGTACGCCTCCTGCTTATCTATTCTCAAAAACAGTTTATTGTCCTTAACATTGTATCTCATGTCCAGTGAACTGAGGAGGTACTTTTTATCGACATCGCTAATTGATGATAGTATGTATTCCACTACCTTATATGCATCATCTCCCTTAAACCTTGCTTCAAGCTTTACTATAGGATTGCCATGGTAGCCGTGGAGAATCTCAGTGTGAAGCTGGGTTACAGATCTCAGATCTAGGGGGATAGCATTCATTAGTGCCTTCTTAACCTTCTCTAAATCTTCTGTAGCATGGCAGTGTGTGGATAGGATTACCTCTGAAAGCTCTATTCTTCTAATCATTGTAGTACACCTATGTTGCGGCAACTATTTCTATCACATCGTTATCTTTAAGAGTATAGTCCTTCCCTACTCTCTGTTTAGTTTTAGCATCTATTGCGTATAGAAATCTCTTACCGAGATCTGTATGAACCATGTATGCAAGCTCTATCGCCTTAGTACCCCGTGGCACGAGGTAGGAATCAGGTAGTATATTACCTTTACTATCTGTATATGAATCGGAGTCCTCAACAGGGTATACAACAATTCTATTCAATGCATCAAATATAGCTCTATTCAATGTTTGCTGAACGCCTGTTCCTCCAAACTCCTTCAATATTCTATTAATGCTCTCCAATACCCTCAATTGTTGCTGTGTAACGCCAGTCGCATCCGTGATCTTAAATGACGGATCACCCGGTATGTACTCTATTATTTTCTTTTCGGCTGCTTTCCTAAGTATAAGTTCACCTAGAGCAGAGACAGGAACTATAATTCTATCAGGCAGAGCCCTTCTCATCTCTTTTAAAACATCTACAGCCTCGGGAATATCGATTTTATTAGCAGCAATTATAATAGGCTTCGCTACAATCCTTAGATTGTGTATAAACATCCTGAGCTCCTCATCCCTCCAACTAGATGGCTTTACGTTTTCAAGCTTTGAGAGTGCTAGAGCCTTAACAACGTGCTCCCTTGTTATAGAGAGTCCAGAGAGTCTCTGGGCAAGCGAATCCACAACCTGTCCAGGATTCAGGTGATCGAGACCTCTAGAGAATCTGGGCCAGTCACGCGAAATTATACCATACATCCACTCCTCGTATTCGTATTCAATGGTTAGAACATCGTCTATAGGGTTTCTGAAGCCAGGCTTTACAGGTCTGCCATCCTCATCAGTCGAACCCGAAGCATCCACAACGTGTATCAATGCATCTGCTTGTCTGATAGAGTCTAGGAATCTGTTTCCGAGACCTCTACCCTTATGTGCGTCTTTAACCAGACCTGGTAAATCTACCAATACTATTGGAATGAAACGCTCTCCATTTATACATATGGATGTAACAGGGGTACACCTAGGGAGACCGAGTTCCCTATGAATGCACGTCTTGCGTACATATGCTATACCTGTATTAGGCTCCATTGTTACAAAGGGTCTGTTCTCAATTTTTACAGTAATCAGTGTAGCTGCAGAGAAGAATGTTGATTTACCAACATTTGTCTTACCAAGTAAGCCTATGTAGATCTTTGGTGGAGCAATGGCTCTTTCACCTCATAGGTAGAAATTTCATCACAGCTTAAAACCTATTAACATTTATACGCTCTCTATGTAGTAGACCTGTAGAATAATGCAAAAGGTGCTCTACTTGGCAAAATCTCTATACAGCTACATATCTGAGCAGTGGAAGAGACCGTACGAAGGTGAACATGGAAAGCTGATGAAACAGAGACTTATGGAGTGGCGTAGGCAGCCATCAATAGTTAGAGTTGAAAGACCGACGAGGCTAGATAAAGCTAGGAGACTTGGCTATAAGGTTAAAATAGGCTTTATAGTCGTACGGGTTAGGGTTAGGAAAGGTGGTCTGAGGAAGCCAAGACCATCCTCGGGTAGGAGACCAAAAAGAATGGGTGTATATGGGCACTCGCCAAAAAAGAGTCTTAGGCTTATTGCTGAGGAAAGAGCAGCGAGAAAGTATAGAAATCTGGAGGTATTAAACAGCTACTACGTAGGGGAAGACGGTCTCTACAAATACTACGAGGTTATAATGGTCGACCCTTCACATCCTGCAATACTTAATGACCCCAACATAAACTGGATTGCCAATACAAGCCAGCGTGGCAGAGTCTTCAGAGGAAAGACAGGTGCGGCTAGGAAAGCTAGAGGTCTACTCAGCTCTAGAGGTTTGAAGGGTACGCATAAATATAAGTGGAAGAAGAAAGCAAAGGAGAGAATGTATAGGAAGAGGCATGAGGCAAGCCGTGGTTCAAGGCTAATAGCACCAAAGGAAATATACGAGGATCTTGGTAGGGAAGGTTAGCAGAGAGAAAAACTAGCTCTCTAAAGGATCCATATAGATAAACATAGGAGCCTCAAAGGGATACATCCTTACAACACATTCGCCTTGACCGCTTAGCTTAACTGCTCTATCAACTCCTTTTCTTGATAAATTCAAGTACCTCGATATTCTACTCCAATAGCTATGAGTCGGAGAAGCCATAGCTAGTAAAAGAGCTGAGCTACCGCTGATCGCATCAGCATACACCCCAACATCATCTATACTCTGCGTAGCCATGAAAAACGCAATGCCATATCCTCTCGAATAGCGTGTGAGAATCTGGATGAGTTCGTCTATTATGTGTGGTGCAACGTGCCATAATTCATCCAGCACCACAACCCTTTGTGGAGTATTTGAAAATGATAGGTTTGCATTCCTTAATATTCTATCAATTGTATAATATATTATGAAACTACTCAAGGCAGTGCTGCCTAGAAATACCTCTTTTAAATTAAAAACACTATGACCATTCAGCACACCTTCTACTGGATCCGATCCTCTAGAAGGATATACTTCAAAGACCTTTACAAGATCATTTAAAGCATCGATATTTTCGACAACATCATACAAACGTTCAACCGGTTCACATCGGTAACAGATATACTTAATATTCTCATACAGCGTTCTGTATAGTGATGATGAAATTCCGTATACCTTTTGGAAAACTTTAAGAAACGCATTGACATTCTGTTCACTATTCACCCTACTATCATCGCAAAAGCATAGAGGTAGTGGCGTTTTCAATGGATTGAATTCACGTGCATCTAGACCGCTAAACTTAAGTAAATGATAATGCTCAGCCTTTACATCAAAAACTGTGAGCACGGACTTGAACTTTTCAGCAATTCTATATGATAGAGTTGATAGCGCAACGCTCTTCCCAGAACCACTTGGACCAACAATAAATACATGCGATGTTATTGTAGAGCGGGGATCCCAATACACCTTTGAACCGTAGTCTAAGTCCATCCCTACATACAGACCCTCTACACCTTGGGTTTGAATACAGAGAGAGAGTAGCGGATTTACATATACTAGTGAGTCTACTAACAGTCTACTACCCTTCGGCTTTATAGCCTCAAAAATTGATTATATGAAGTGCCTTAAGGGGGTCCACCACGGGTTTCAATACAATATTCATCGTATTCTTAGCGGTGTATTCGATCGTAGAGAGCCTCTCTATATAGGAGACATCATCGTCACATATAAATGCAATGATATTAGATACATCTACAGGGGTTATACCCCTCAAAATTCTACGCCTTACATCAATTAGTTTCTCTACATAGCTACGTAATTTAGTGTTAGATTTATCGAGATCAAGCTCCACAAGCTTCATCTGCAATTTATGATTAATCTGTGAAATGTAGCTGTCTATATTTACAGGATGTAGAGAAAAATATGTAACGGTTTTACATCCCGGTATTGCAAATAGATTTATGAAGCGCTTTACATGGTACACAATATCTGTATACTCCAATTCATTAACTGGAGCTGTACAGCTTGAAATTGTATAGAGTGCAATGATGCTACTTATACCATCAGCCTCGCATTTAAATATGCCAGGCTTTACAGCACGGCATTTACCTATGGCAGTATTCCTTACAATATTCGATAAGATATACCTAATCTGGTGAAGACCCATGACTATGTTTCTGAACACTGCTCCTAATCCCCAGAAGTGTAGCTATTTTTAAAGCGATACGATTCGTATAGAGAATAAGGTTCTTTAATGGAATATCAATGCGTATCAATTTCATGCTGCCAGGCTCTATGACTATAAAGTTTGTATAGCCTTTGATAATTTCATCCAGATTGAATGGCAATTCTAGCCTTAATGCTTTACCCGGCTCTATACGGTGGAGGGAGTCTTGTGAAATGATATGGATGGGTAAATCAGTGCATCTGTTGATAATATTGACATGTATTTTCAACCCGTTGTTGTAACGTAGATGAGTATTGTCATTGTACATGCATCTGTGGGGTATCCTTACTCTAAGATGGGGATCCTTGCTGAGCTGTAGATTAAGTCCTTCAGTAAACTCTGTATAGAATTTTCTATTATATTGAAGTAGTATAGTTGTGGTATCCTTTCTTTGCCTATCTAAAGCAACCTCTACTAGAATAGCTAGGATATCGTTACATGGACTGATATCCGTGCAGCTACTACTGGATCTAATCACTCTATTACTACATATAACCTCAATACTGCTAAGCTCCATGTCAGCTCTCTCTAAAGGAGCAGTATCTATACATATACTTACGTTACCGCCTTTGGCATTGCTGATAGTATTTACAATGCTATCCATATCAATAATGTTTATATATGAAGATTTGATCATCTGCCCAAGAATGGCGTTGCCGACCTCCTTAGCTACATATATGGAGTCGTTTGCTGATATTCTAGAATCTACATCAAATTTTACGATACCGTTTTTAAAGACACCTCTAACTATTCCACCCTCTTTAACTAGCAGAAATGTTTTTCCATTGATGGCCTCCCCTAACGATTTAGGTGGAATCACGATACTGCTAGAGGCTTCTCTATTAACTATATACATTTTATGCAGCTGGATCTCAGGAGGTCTTTTGCTATGAACTTCGATTTTCCTGTTACGGCTAATAGAAACTCTATATTCTCTCAGTAGACCTTGAATACCCAACGAAAATGTATCGGAATTACCGAATCTACTATCTATAGCAATGGTAGCAATACTCCTTAGAGAATCCACTCTATGGATGCTGTATGGAAGCTCTCTATATCCTTCAAACTTCAATGGTGTATGAAGAGCGGCATCTGGAAGAGCAACAGATACATTTGTAGAAACATCGCGTAATAAATGAGGATGCCGATCGATATACCGATCAATATATCTCAAATCTATAAAGGCTATCCTACCAATCCTATCG
>Ga0105163_1000548_pt1 | contig 22086 bp, 20 predicted proteins | sample JNZ110809AmetaG_FD_81531 | JGI IMG/M metagenome (GOLD analysis project Ga0105163, IMG submission 81531) | Hot spring microbial communities from Jinze hot spring, China to study Microbial Dark Matter (Phase II) - JNZ 110809A | ecosystem: Environmental > Aquatic > Thermal springs > Hot (42-90C) >... | reverse complement strand
GCGACCGCCCTCGCGACCCTCGGTGTGTCCGCGCAGACCACCGAGACTAGTCCCTCCTCCCTCAGGGCCTCGACGGCCCCCGCGATCTCCGATGCGCCCAACCTCCTCTCCGAGTGGTTGACGAGGCTACCAGCAGCCCCGGCCTCCTTCAGCGCCAGCGCCGTCACGTGCCCCGTCCAGCTGCCCTCCCTCTGGGGATCCACGTGCTGGGCGAGCACTGGTATCTCGTGCCTGCTGGAGATCCTGTAGACGTCCGTCGGCTGAACTGCGACCGCAACGGTCACCCCCGTCTCCCTCGAGACGGTCTCGGCGACGTAAGCGAGCCTCTCCGCTCCCGGCCCTATCGCCTCACGGTACGCCTTGAAGTTCAGGATCACCACGGGCAACGTCCAGTTCATTTCGCCCCCACTCCCGAGCGGCTTCACTTAAGCCAGAGCGCTCGCATTCCGTCGCGGCCTTTCGGCGAACGTGAGTGTCTTAACCTGGGCTCGGCGCAGCGGCAACCGGATCGGCTGAATCCCCATATCCGACGGTCTCCGAAGGCGGCTGGCTTGGGCGTCAGCTTCGACGCGATCGTCGAGCGGATCCGGCAGAGACACGGAGAGGACGCGGTCAGGAGGGTGCTGGAGGGCGTTGAGGAGGCCATCAAAAGGGACCCGAGGCTGACCCGGTTCGGCGCGCTGCTGCTGGTGGCCAACGAGCTCGGATACCTCCGCTCTGAGGTCGGTCTCCGTTCCTCTCTCCGCATCGGCGAGCTCGTCGGTGGTCTCCGGTCGGTCTCGGTCGTGGGGAGGGTGCTGGGCGTGAAGGGGCCTCTCGAGCGCGGAACCCGCAGGATGGCTGTCCTCAGGATCTCCGACGGAACCGGCAGCATCGACGTGGTGGCTTGGGGCTCCGCGGCCGATCTGGTCTCAAGCTCCGGACTGAGGGCTGGGCAGGCGGTCCGCGTCGTCGGCGCGAGGACGAGGGAGGCCCACGACGGAGGTCTGGAGCTACACCTCGACGAGGGCTCCCGGATCGAGGCCGCTGAGCACCACGAGGTCCCAGAGCTGGAGGAGCTGGTCGTGAGGAGGTTTCCCGCAGGCGCTGGCAAGGCGCTGGACCTGATGGCCACCGTGGTCGGCCTCTCCGGCGAGCGGACCTACGCGGCCTCCGGAAAGGAGCTCGGGGTTAGGGACGCCCTCCTCTCCGTCGACGGCGCGCTGGTGTACCTCTCGGTCTGGTCGAACCACGTCGAGGGCACCGACGCTCTGGAGGAGTGGACGGACTTCCTCCTCACCTCCCTGAGGCAACGGGACGGAGAGCTCAGCACCACGCCTAGGACCTGCGTCACCAGGCTGTCACCCTCGGGACCTGAGGAGGCCCTGGGGCCGCTGAGGGTGGTCACCCACAGGCCGGACTTCGGGCACCTGCTCACCAACGGCAAGTCCTACCTCCTCGCGAGGGGCAGCGTTCCGGGACCTGGGGCCGTCATCTCGGTGAGGTCGTGCAGGTTCGTCAGGGAGGGGAGGCACTGGTGGTTGGAGATCGGCGATTACCGGGAGCTCCAAGGCGCAGAGGTTCCTGAACCTGAGGCCGTTCCTCTGTCCGACCTCAGGAAGGGGATGAGGGGGATCGCCGTCTCGGGTAAGATCCTGAACAAGTCGCAGCTCTCCGAGGTGAGGACCTCCTCCGGCAAGGTGGCGACGCTGGCCTTCTGGCTCTCCTCCGGCGAACGCTCGGTCTACTGCAGGGCCTGGCGCGAGGCGGCCGAGCTGATCAGCTCCGTCCCGGAGGGCGCGTGGGTCAGGCTCAGGTACGTCAGGGTCGAGACCGACAGGTACGGTGAGATGCAGGTGACGGTCGATCCCGAGTCGGACGTCGTCACGGAGAGCTGACGTCGAACTCGTCCGGGAACCGCTCCTCCTGCTCGAACCGCTCCTCCTGCCCGCTCACCGGCTGTCCCGACTCGAGGCTCGTCAAGGGTGGCCCTATCACCACGCCCCTCTTGTGCATGATCTCGAAGGTGTAGACCGTCATGTCCGCCGGAGACCAGCGCATCTTCCTCACCATCAGGGTCCTGACCAGCCTGCCCCCCACGTTCCTCAGCCCCACCACGATCACGCCCGACGAGAGGAACTCCTCGTACCCGAACCTGCTGAGCCTGTTGGACCCGGACGGTATGTCGCACGTCAGGACCGTCGTCGCCCCGATCTTCTCCTCGAGGAACAGGATGATCTCCCTGATGTACTCCCTCACCGCGAACTCCTCCAGGGCTCCGAAGGCCATGGCCGATATCGGGTCCAGGACGATCCGGGACACTTGGCCGCCGTTGGTCATCTTGATGATGGTGTCGATGTAGGCCTTGCTGCTCTTGCCGTACTTCCTCAGGTCCTCGGAGAATATCCTGATCTCGAACGGGTACAGGAGGCCCATCCGGTAGTAGGACCACAGGTCCCAGCCGAGCGTCATTGCTCCGTCGAGCACTCCCTGTACCCTCTCGTCCAGCGAGACGTAGGCGACCCGCTCGCCGTTCCGGAGGCCCTCGAGGAGGAACTGGAGGCTCAGGATCGTCTTGCCGACTCCGGTCTCGCCCGTGATCAGGTAGGTCTTCCCCCTGATGAACCCGCCTCCGAGGATTCTGTCGAGCTTCGGGACGCCAGTCGATACGCGCTCCAGCACCAACCCTATCCACCGCTCAGTCGTTCCCCACATTTAATGCTTCGCGGCCCGGTGATCTGTCCTTCTCGGCTCCGGCAAGGGCCTCCTCCCTCCTCCGGAGCACAACCTTTCGCCGCGGATTAGGCACCACCCTCAGCCTGGCATCGGGGAAGCTGATCCTGAAGACGAGTCCGTCGAGGAGCCTGTCCAAGAAGACCGCCAACGCGGCCACCTCGCTGTGCGGCTGGTTCCCGATCGAGACGTTCAGGTCCGCGAGCTCGTAAACCTCCCTGGGCACCTTGCTCGACCCGACGACCACTACCAGGTTCCTCTCCGACAAGGCCCTCCTAAGCTCCTCGAGGACCTCCGGCAGCGGCACGCCGTACATCGTCAGGTGGACGACGAGGTCACCCCGCGACTTGGCAGACCTTAGGTACTCCCTCCAGTCCCCCACGTACTGAACCTCGAAGGGCCCTCCCCAGACCTCGGTGACCCGCCTCAGCGACTCCAGCACTCCCGGATCGTAGTCCCCTGCGATCGCGATGCCTTTCGCGCCGAAGGCCCTCGCCGTCAGCCCGACGTGGGTCGTGACCCTCTCGTCCCTTCCGATCCTGTGCGATAGCCTGAGGACGGTGATCCCGCTCATCTCAGGAACCTCTGGAGCTGCTCGATCTTCTCGTCGACCGCCTCCAGCAGCTCGCGCGGATCGAAGGGTTCCAGCTGGCCTCCGCAGGTGGGGCACTTGAAGAAGTGGTCGACGGCGGATGAGAAGTCGAGCTTCCTGCAGGTGCTTTTGCCGCACCAGTAGACCTGGTTCTGCGAGTAGAAGTCCTTGATCATCTTCAGCCGCTCGACGATCCTGACCACCTGACCCCTGACCGAGCTGACCAGCTGGTCCGTGTGGATCCTCCACCTGAAGACCCTCCGGGCGTTCTCCTTGTCGTAGCTGACCACGTACGTCACCAGCGAGAGCTCCAGGAGCCTGTGGAGGACCTTCCTGACCTGCTTGATGTCCATCTGGAGCATCTCGGCGATCTCCATGTCCGAGACCTCGGGGTTCTCCATCAGGAGCGCCGCCACCCTCCTCGCCTCCTCCCCTCCCAACACCTCGATCAGCTTCAGGGCGTCCTCCGGCTCGATGTAGAATACCATCCCGTGGCCTCCAACAAGTAATTGCTGCATCGCTCCGTAAAAAGGTCGTGTTCCGACGGGTTGTTGGTCTGCCCACGCGGTAATACCGGTTTTACCTCGCCCAGCGCTCAACGGGCCTCCGTTATTATGCTGGTCCTGTCTGGTCACGTGGGAATGGAGAGGCTCCGCGCGACCGAGGCCGCTGCCCTCCAGAGGAGACCCGCGTACATCACGGAGGTGGTGCTCGAGAACTTCATGTCGCACGAGTACTCCCGCATCCGCCTCACGCCCGGCATCAACCTGATAACCGGCCCCAACGGCGCCGGCAAGTCGTCGATACTGCTGGGGATCGCGGTGGCGCTGGGTCAGAGCTACACCGAGCGCGGCGAGCGGCTCGCGGACCTGATCAGGAGGGGGAAGGACTCGGCCAGGGTCACGGTCACGTTCGACAACAGACCCGTCGACGGCGAGCGCCCCATCAAGCAGATCCCTTCAGACACCGTCTCGATCACCCGCTACATCAGGAGGCAGGGCGAGTACTGGTACTACGTCAACAACCGCTTCCGGACGAAGGCTGAGGTCGAGCAGCTGCTGAGGTCGATCGGCATCAACCCGAACAACCTGCTGATCGTCATGCACCAGAACATGATCGAGGAGTTCGCCTCCCGCGACGACGCGGAGAAGCTGAGGATGTTCGAGGAGGCCGTCGGGATATCCGCGCTGAGGGAGAGGATCTACCAAGCGCAGGAGAAGCTCTCGGCCCTGATGGGTGAGGCCAGCGCGGTCAGGAAGGCCCTGGAGGAGGCGAGGGCCGCGGTCGAGTTCTGGAGGAAGGAGATGGAGAAGCTGAACGAGCGCCGTGAGCTGGAGCGCAGGAGGTCGCAGCTCGAGCTGGAGTACCTGTACAGCCTCGTGAGGCAGACGGAGCTCGCGATAGAGAGGAAGCGGGGCTCCCTCACATCCGTCAGGTCGGAGCTCGAGGCCCTCAGGGCCAGGGCGTCGGAGCTGAGGTCCGAGGTCGCGAGGATGAGGGAGGAGCTGCTCAGGAGCGTCGATCGAGGCAGCCGCTCACCGGAGATCGCCTCGGTCCTTGACGCCCTGATACAGCGGGCCGTAGAGAAAGGGGTGGCGGAGTACAGGGTGGCGGTCCTGGAGCGGGAGGAGAGGGAGCTGGAGCGCGACATCAGGGCGCTCGAGCGGGAGCTGGAGGAGAGGTTGAGGAGCGCTTCCTCCAAAGGGCCGCGCGTCGAGACCTCCAGGGAGCCCAGCGAGGTCCTCGAGGAGCTCAAGTTCGTCACGCTCCAGCTCTCATCGACGGGCCCGGTCGTGGCCGAGGCGGAGGAGATGTTCTTCGCTGCGGACTCGAAGTACCGTCAGATGGAGATCAGGGCGCAGGAGCTTGAGGCCAACGTCAGGAAGGCGATGGAGGAGCTCGAGTACCGGAAGAGGCTTTGGAGGGAGAAGATGAGGGAGCTGATCGAGGAGCTCAGCCCCATCTACGACTCCATCCTCTCCGCCGCAGGAGGCACCGGCTCCATCCGGGTCGCCAACCTCGACGACCCCCTCAACGCTAGGCTCGAGCTCTTCGCGGGCTTCAGGGGGAACCCTCCCACGCTGCTGGACGCCCAGACCCACAGCGGAGGCGAGAGGGTTTTGGCGACCATGGCCTTCCTCCTCGCGGCCCAGTCCCGGATCAGGTCGCCCTTCAGGGCGGTCGACGAGTTCGACGTCCACCTCGATCCCCTGAACAGGGAGATGGTGATGCGGATGCTGGTCGAGACGGCCAAGCGCAACGAGGGCGTTCAGTACCTGATCATAACTCCCGGAAGGGTCCCGGAGCTGGAGGGGATGAACGTGATCGTGGTCCAGAGCGTCTCCGGTCGCTCCTTCGTCACCCAGTGATCCTCCCGGATCACCCAAGGAGGCCGCACGGCAAAGGTTCTTGAGCGATTCCAGAGGCCTCATGGAGGGCGGATGAAGGGGATCGAGGTCAGGCGGGAGGAGCTGATGAGGATGATCTCCTCGCTGGAGGCGGTGCTGAGGATGAAGGTTGAGCCCTTCACGGTCGAGGTCCGGCCTCTGCTGGAGAGGCTCAGGCGGATCGTCGAGGAGAACAGGGACGCGGAGACGCTCGTGCTGGACGCGGAGGCCCTCTACAGGGTATCGGTGGTTCTGGCGCTTCAGCAGAAGGCCATAGTCCAGTCGGCCTCCTCCCTCTTCGTCGACGCCCAGATCGTCGCATCCAAGGTCATCGGTTCTCCCCCCGTCGCGCTCGCAGGGGTCTTCCTCCTCGCCTGGCGCCCGCTCGTCAGGATCGAGCAGGTCTCTAACCCCTTGCTGCTCAGGGGGTACGAGCACTTCCTCTCGCTCCCGACGAGGGGTGTGGTGCAGCCCGAGCCGACAAGCGGTGGGGCCGTCGGTGCAGAGTGGGCCGTCCACGAGCAGCGGTTCGAGGAGGAGCTCAAGCGGCTGCTGGAGGAGCTCAGATCGAGGGGCGACTGGGTGGATTACTGGAGCTTCCTCTCCGAGGTCGGCGGTTCCAGCAGGGCCAAGGTCGCGTACCTCCTGAGCTTCCTGATCACCCGCGGCGACGTCGAGGTCAGGTACAACCCCCTCACCGAGGAGCTCAGGATCAGGGCTGCCGAGAGGCGGGAGGATTCCGGCGACCAGAGGACCTCCCTCGTGGTCACGGTGAGGTGATGAGCCCTGTCCGTCGAGCCGTTGGATGAGGGATCGGCGGAGCAGCCGGAGGAGGTCGTCTCAGATCGAGAGCTGACCAAGCTGGAGCGGAAGGTGGCCATCGCCGCCGCACTGATCCTGACCGCGGGCCACAGGCAGCCCGGAGTTAGGGGCTGGGAGCTCAGGAGGAGGCTCGGCAAGAACTACCCCAAGGTGCTCGAAGCGCTCGACTCCAGGCTTAAGCGGATAGGGTTGAGGCTCAAGGTGGTCCACGAGGACGATTCTCAGGATCCAGATAGGGCCAGGTACTACGTGGTGGTAGCCGAGCCGCTCGCGCTATCGGACCTGACGACGCTGGGCTACAGCATCGACGAGGTCGCTGTTTTGGCCGCAACGCTCGCCTACCTCTACGCATCCAACGACAGGAGGCCCTACAAGGAGGTCGTGGAGCTGCTGGAGACCAAGTACCCCAAGTGGCGGGTCGAGAGCATTCTGGAACGTTTGATCAGGAGGGGCTACCTCGTCAGGACCGAGGACGACCAGCTGGTCGTAGGCTGGAGGGCGAGGGTCGAGGTCGACAAGCAGGAGCTGTTGAGGGCGATCGCCTCCCTCGGCAAGTTCCCGTCCGGCGAGCAGACCCCTCAACCCGAGGCCGACAGCGCACCGAGCGAGGACCAGACGTAGACCATGTAGAGGCCTGCCGCGAGCAACACGAACCTCCCAAGGTACCGCGTGTACCTGGTCGCGCCGGAGAACTTCCTGATCGCCCTGCTACCGATCAGCGAGAGGACCAGCACCAGCGCTCCCACCGGCAGCAACATGCCTGCTGAATACGACACCAGCAGCGGAACCGAGCCCTCCGGTCCCAGCAGAGCTGAGTACAGGACCAGAACTAGGAAGGTGGGAAGGGCGCAACCGGCAGCTCCGAGCGCGTAGAGCGCACCGGCCGCGACCATCCTGAAAGAGCTTCGACCGCCGGTCAGCAGCGGACCAGCGAGCCCGAGGCCCGACCTGCCAGCGAGGGCCAGCGCCACAGTACCGGCTCCCGCCACCAGCGTCATGTGGGGCATGACCGGTGCCAGCGCGAACTTAGCGGTGGATGCTGCCAGCGTCAGAAGCGCCAGCATGCCGATCGATCCCATCGCCATCATGAGGAGCCTCCTCAGCGCCTCCCTCGCGGTCGGGGTTCCGGAACCTCCGTAGAGCACGAGCGCCGGGAGCAGCGAGTAACCGCAGGGCGTGAGGACGGTCGAGAGGCCCGCGAGGAAGGCCGTGACGACCATCACAGGGTCAGGCATCTCATCCACCGCCAGAGCTGCGTGCGACCGCCTCGAGCGCAGCGGCAAGCTCCGACGGCGAGAAGACGCCCCACCTCCTCTCGTAGACGACCCGCCCGTCTGGATCGAACCCGAGCAGCGTCTCCTGCGAAACCACCTTCAGGTCGTTCAGGAACTGGATGTTGGCCGTCACGTAGATCCAGTCGTCTGGCAGGTTCATCCTTCGCTTGAAGTCGAGCACGTCATCGTCCGAGTCGCTCGGGTCGAAGCTCTTCGCAACCACCGTCACTTTTCCCCTGTACGGCTCGTAGGCCTTCGCAGCGTTCCGGACGTTCGTCGAGCACGTGGGGCACCAAGTCGCGAAGAAGATCACCAGCACCGGCCTTCCCCTCGATAGGAGCTCCCGGAGCGTCACGGTCCCGCCTCCTACCAGCCTGAGGGGCCTGTCGAGGTAGACCGGTTCGTGCATGCCCTCGTGGGTCTGAACGTACCGCTGCGTCTCACCACCGCGCAGAAGCGAGGCGTACTTCTCCACCAGAGCCTCCCAGGAGAGGAGCTGACCTCCCGAGCTGATCGCGTGCTCCGAGGCCGCCGAGATCTCCCTGAAGGCCACGATGCCCGACCCCATCGGCGTCCTCACAGACGAACCCATGACGAACCACGCGCCCTCCGCAGAGACGGGCCGTCCAGTAGTCAGGTCGTGCACGACCACCTTCTCGACCTCGGAGAACCTGAGGCCGATCAGTTTGCCGGAACCCCTGATCCTTCCGGTCCCGACGAGGTAGAAGACCAAGAGGCAATAGATGTCGTCGAACCTCAGCGTTCTGCCGTCGGCCAGCATCGCCCCCGCGAACCTCCTGTCACGTATCGGCATCTCGCAGTAGTCGCAACGATCCTCTCCCTCTCGAATGAGCTCCTCCTGGTTCCACTCGGTTGTTCTCCTGAAGAAAAGGAAGGAGGCGATCAGGACCGCGGCCGATCCTATTGTTGCGAGGAACTCCCTGCGCCCGAGCCTCACCGGAGGCATCGCGTCACTGCTCGACTATCACCGTTCCGGTCATCCACGGGTGGAGGTTGCAGTAATAGTCGAACCTGCCAGGCTTTGTGAAGGTGAACGAAACCGACTGACCGGGGTTAACGGATGGGAAGTTGAACGACCCGTCCCTGGCCACAACCGCATGCGTGACGTCGTCCTCGTTCACCCATACCACCGTGTTGTTAACGCCGATCTTGACCTTGACGACCTGCGGCTCGAAGGTCAGGTTCGGGTTCGTCCCGGAGCCTTTGGGGTTGATCACGGTGACCCTGCCGGATGCCTGCGGCGTGGTGCGCTGCGTCGTCTGCTGCACGGCAGTCGTGGTCTTAGTTTGGATTTGCGTGGTTTGAGGAGTGGTAACCCTCGTGGTTTGCTCCGCAGGAGCCCGTGGCGGCTGGGCTGACAGGTACAGGTAGATCGCTGCGCCCGCGATCACGAGGACCGCGAGCACCGCCATTGCCGAGACGTTCCTCACGGGTCCGTCACCTCAACTCACTCCTCGACTATCAGAAGGCCTATCATGCCGGCGTCGGCGTGGCTGACCACATGGCAGTGGAACAGGTAGACTCCGGGCTTCGTGTAGGTGACCTCAACGGTGTCCGCAGCTCCGGGCACGAGGGGGACGACCTGCGCCGGCCACGACCTTCCTCCCAGCACCCACTTGGACTTCAGGTCCCCGACGTGGAGGTGCCAGCTGTGGTAGATGTCGCCGATGTTGACGATGTGGAACCTGATCTTCTCGCCGACCTTCGCCTTGAAGACCGGGAAGGACTTGTTGAAGAGCTGCGCCACGCCCTCGAGTCCCTTCAGGTTGGGGAAGATCTTGCTCTTTCCGGTGTAGACCAGCTCTAGCTCAGGCTCCCCTCCCGGCAGGCCCTTCCCGTTCATGATGTAGAAGGGCCTCGGACCCTCGCCCGTTATAGCACCGGGAACCGAAGGAAGCTCTGACATGAAGACCACGAACTCCCTCGCCGGCGGCTCGTCGAAGTCGTAGACGATGATGGCTCCGTAGAGGCCCATCAGCATGTGGTCAACTATCCTCAGACCTCCTCCGGCCACCGGACCTCCCGAGTGGCAGTGGTAGTACCAAATTCCGGGCTTAGTTGCAGGCCACTCGTAGACCCACTCTCCTCCCGGAGGTATCATCGATCCCTTTCCGACACCTGTCAGGATGTTGATCTGGCTGCCGTCGTGCTGGAGGTCGTAGTACGGCATATGCGGGTGGAGGCTGTGGGTGAGGTTCAGCTTGTTCACGGCCCTGACCCTGATGAGGTCGCCGACCCTCGCCACCAGCGTCGGTCCGGGAACGGTGCCGTTGTACGTCCACGCGTGCCACACCACACCCGGCGCGATCTCTATGTCAGCCCCTTTGATCTCGATGTAGTACTCCCTCACCTGACCCGTTTGAGCCTGCACCGGAACGCCGACCTGCCTCGCGAGCTGCGTCATCACCGGCGAGACGTACGGGGCCACCAGAACGCCGATCACGACGCCCGCAGCCACCAGCAGCAGGAAGAGCAACACCGTTCTTCCCTGATTTGTTCCCGACATCAATTACAACTGCTTTTCGCTTTATGATAAACCTGTAGTTATAATGAATCTCAATTTGTGAAGGCAGCGTAGCGAACTGTACGCAATTGCATACAACTGTGTACCACCAGCTGACTCGAGGCGTCACCTGAAGGCCTGAAGCAGGCGCTCCTTCTCCGCCTCCATCAGCAGCTCGAAGAACCTCGGCGTCAGCCTGGGCTCGGCGCTGAGGATCCGCTCGGCGTCCTTCACGGTCAGGTTCCTCCCGACCAGCGCTACGATCGCAGCCTTCCCGTACCTCTCGATCAGCTCCGCCGTTTTCTCGGCCTCCCTCAGGACCCTCCTCTCCTCGGAGGAGAGGGATTTGCCGCGCTTGGCGAGGACGGACGAGAGCAGGTCCTCATCGGCCCTGAACAGGCCGAGCTTCCTGGAGCCGCACGCGGGGCACCTGGGCTGGGGATCGAGGGACCCGACGTCAGAACGTATGGCATCGGCCAGGCACTCGACGCAGATCAGGGTCACGCGCTCCGACATCAGCCTTCCCTTGACCATGTTCAGCACGACCCTGTGCACCCGCTCGGGTGCGAAGGTCTCGAACTCGTACAGGTACCTGTTGATGGTGAGGGCCGCTAGCGGGCTCGGAGCCGGCAGCCTCACGACCTTCACCGAGACCTCACCCCTGATGATCCGCTCCAGCTCCCTCCTCGTGCCGGGCCAGTCGTAGTCGGTGACCGAGGTGAATCTAAGGGCCTCCACGTAAGGTGCCGATCCCCTGAGGGCCTCGACCAGCTGCCTCGCGCTGACGTCGAGGAGGCTCGTCTCCTTCCCCACAACGCCCATCTTCCTTGCCACGTGGATCAGCCTGCGCCTGAAGACGCCGGAGCCCTCGATGGCCCTCCTCATCAGATCCTCCGAAAGCAGCCTCGGGATCGCCTCCACGACCGCCTCCGGCTCGAGCAGCTTCGACCTCAGCACTATCCTGTACGGATCCGACTGGACGGAGACCGGTGATCCCAGCTCCTCCGCGAGGTGCGTCACGAGAAGCCTCGCGATCGTCCTGTTGATCCTGAGGCCACCGCAGTGGTGGACGACCACGAACTCGCCCGCACCCTCCACCAGAACCTCCCTGTCGGTCGGGACCGGTATCCCCAGGTTGAGGTGCGCCTCGACCTCGGCAAGGGCCCTCCTCATGTCCTGCTCGGGGACCGAGTACTCGGCCGCCAGAACCGAGACCGCCGCATCGACGTCAACGCCAGACCTCCTCATCTCGGCGTACCTCCGCCTGATCGACCCGACCTCCTGCGCCACCTCAAACGGCACCGGGATCTCGTCACCGACCCAGGATGGGACCGCGCCCTCGCCCTCCCTGAGGGGTGCAACGTAGATCCGGTCGCCCGACAGGCTCAGGATGACCCAGGGCCTGCCTCCCAGGATGAAGCGCGTGCCGACCTCGCCGTACTCCGCGACGAAGCTCTCGTCCAGTATCCCCACCGGCTCGTTCGTCCCCTCCTCGACCACCAGGTACTGCCTCTCCTCCGGGATCATCGAGAGGTTGTCGAAGTAGTAGCTGTAGAGGACCTTCGGGTTCGGAGGTCTCGTGACCCGGTCTCCCTGGACCCTGAGGAGGCCGATGCTCGACGCGAAGGCCAGCACCAGATCCAGGTCCTCCTCCGGGAAGTCCCTGAAGTTGTAGGACGACCTCAGGAACCTCAGCAGCTCGTCCTTCCTGACCTCGCCGTATTCTATCAGCAGCCCCGCTATCTGGTGAAGGGCCACGTCGAGCGGGTTCCTGACCACCTCGGTCGGCTCCAGCTCCATCGCCTTAGCCCTCCTCGCGATCGCCATCGCCTCCAGGGCGTCGTCCGAGTCCATCACGATCACCACCCCCTTCGACTCCTGTCCTATCCTGTGGCCGCTCCGGCCGACGCGCTGGACGAGCCTCGTCACCTCCCTCGGCGAGTTGTACTGGATCACCAGGTCCACCCTTCCCACGTCTATCCCCATCTCCAAGCTAGAGGTGCAGATCAGTCCCTTCAGGTCGCCGTACTTCAGGTCCCTCTCGGCCTCGAGCCGCCTGTCCCTCGAGAGCGAGCCGTGGTGTATCGTGACCGGGAAGGCCTCGTCGAGCGCCTTGAACCTGTTCGCGAGGATCTCGGCCAGAGGTCTCGTGTTGGTGAAGATCAGCGTGGACTGGTGGACCTCGACCAGCGCCCGGATCGCGTTGAGACGAGCCGCCACGTCCGGCGCCACCCCCAGGTACTCCGCCAGCTCCCTGTCCTCCGGCCCCGGAACCGGGAAGAGTATGGTGACCGAGAAGCCCTTCGGAAGCGGCACCCTGACGACCCTGCAGCTCCTCCCCGGGCCCACCAGGAACCTCGCGACCTCCTCCGCGCTCCCCACCGTCGCCGAGAGGCCTATGATCTGGAAGTCCCTGCCGGTGATCCGCCTGAGCCTCTCCAGCGCCAGCGAGAGCTGCGCCCCCCTCTTGTCGGTCGCCAGCTCGTGGACCTCGTCGACGATCACGTACCTGACGTTGGCCAGGTGGGACCTCAGCACCCTCCCCGTCAGGAGCGACTGGAGCGTCTCGGGCGTCGTGATCAGCAGCATCGGAGGCCTGAGCGTGTGGGCCCTCCTCTCCGAGGGCGCGGTGTCGCCGTGCCTTACGGCCACTGTCAGGTCGAGCCTCTGCGACCACCAGGCCATCCGCTCGAGGAGGTCCCTGTTCAGCGCCCTGAGCGGAGTGATGTACAGCGCCGCTACCGGTCTGAGGTCCCTGTTCACCAGGAGCTCGCTGAAGATCGGGAGCAGAGCGGCCTCCGTCTTGCCCGAGCCGGTCGGGGCCATCAGGAGCAGGTTCTCGCCGTTGAGGACGTGGGGTATCGTAGCCCTCTGGGTCTCCGCGAGCCCCCCGAACCTCTCGAGGACGGCCTCCCTCACCGGCTTCGCCAGCAGCTCCAGCGGGTCGGTCAGCATGATCCGCCAGAAGGTCTCCACGGCTTTGCTTTATCGCTGACCCGGTGACCGCCTCCGGGTCTCGCCTGGGATATGACCCCGCCCTCCCCGGATCCGCCGGTTCACATAGCGCTTGAACTCGGAGAAGGTCTGCGGCCCCTCAGGCGACGACATAGAGCCATATCCAGCCAGAGGGAGCGTAGGGGAAGATGGCGGTAAGGACCAGGGCCAGGGGTAGCTACGTGCTCAGCGCCAGGCCGGAGCTTGCCGAGTCGGAGCTGAGGTCGCTCGCGGAGGAGGTCTCGGAGGCCCTGATGAGGGGTGTTCCGAGGGAGAGGGCCGAGGAGGGCGCTGCGCTACGTTCCCTCGAGCTGAGGGACAACAGGCTCGCCTTCGAGGTCGAGTGCGGCACGCTCGTCTGGGCCACCGACGCCGTGCTCCGGATGAGGAACGTCCTGGCAGAGCGCCTCGGCAAAACCTACAGGATCGGCATCAGGGGAATTCAGGTGGACAGGCTCGAGGTGGTGATCTCCGGTGAGGCGGTGGACAGGGAGAAGGCCTCGGAGGAGCTGAGCGGTGTTGCCGAGGTCTCCGCCACCGACGGCGAGGTCGTCCTGGTCTTCTCGAACCTCACGGAGGCCGAGCTCCAGGACCGAGTCGTCGAGCGCGCAGTCAGGCGGGTCAGGGTCACCTCCGTCAAGGAGGAGATAGTGGTGCCTGCTACGTTCGGGACCGTGCTGAGGAGAGGCCCATCGAAGCCCCAGAAGGTGACGACCGATGTCGGCGAGGTCGCCGAGTCGCTCGGCTGGATCAAGCGCTTCCCCGGAAGGGGCCAGTGGATCTACACGCCTCCGATGGCCGCACTGCTCAGGTCCATCGTCAACCTGATCATAGAGAGGGTCTGTTTGCCGCTTGGCTTCCAGGAGTGGGTCTTCCCGAGGCTGCTGCCGATGGAGGTCTTCGAGAAGCTCTCCACCTACGTCGAGCACCTCCCCGAGGGCCTCTTCTACGTCTGCCCGCCGCCGAGGGACCCGCAGGCCTTCTCCGAGTTCAAGCGCGAGTACTCCCTCAGGAGGGAGCTGAGGGTTGACCTGCTGAGGTCGGTGCTGGAGGACCCGAGGTACGTGCTCGACGCGGTGCAGTGTCCCCCCTTCTACCAGTTCTTCAGCAACGAGTACGTCCGGCTCGAGGACCTCCCGGTCAAGGCCTTCGACGTGATGGGCGGGTGGACCTGGAGGAACGAGGCCGGTGGCGTCGAGGGGATCGTCAGGACCAACGAGTTCCTCAGGATGGAGATGGTCTTCCTCGCCTCGCCGGAGGACGCGGTGGAGCTGAGGGACGCCATCGTCGACAGGGTGGTGGAGGTGGTCGACAAGGAGCTCGACCTGGAGTGGCGCGTCGTGGCCGGAGCGCCCTTCTACCTCTCACCCGAGGAGGCGAGCAAGCGCGTGATCGACGTCTCCACCAGCGCCAAGATACCAACGCTCGACGTGGAGGTATACCTGGAGTACAGGGGGCCGAGGGAGACCGCCGAGTGGCTCGAGATAACGGCGGCCACCGTCCACAGGGACTTCTACGTAAACGCCTTCAGGATAAGGGAGGTGAAGGGAAGGAGGATATGGACCGGTTGCGTCGGTCACGGCATCACCCGCTGGGCGGCCGCGTTCCTCGCGAGGCACGGCTTCAACCCCGAGGACTGGCCCAAGCCGATCCGCTCGCAGCTGAGGTACGAGCCCAAGCCTCCCAAGACGGTGAGGTGAGGGCGATGGAGGAGCTGATAGAGGCCCTCTCAAGCGGATCCCTCAGGCTCCACGAGCTCGACGTCAAGCTCGGCTCGAAGGAGGCAACACGCGTCAGGAGGTCCTTCCTGGAGCGCGTCACCGGTGCAGACCTCTCCGCCCTCGACGCTGACCTCCCCTACGACCAGATCGTCGGGAGGAACTGCGAGAACACCATCGGTGCGGTCGCGATACCTGTGGGGGTTGCTGGGCCGCTTCCGGTCGAGGGCTCCGACTTCAGGAGGGAGGTCTACGTCCCGCTGGCCACAACTGAGGGCGCCCTAGTCGCGACGGTCAACAGGGGAGCGTCCGCGATCAGGAGGTCAGGCTGGGTCAGGAGCAGGACCCTCTCCGACAGGATGACCAGAGCGCCGGTCCTCGAGACGCCTGACCTCGACCACAGCATCGAGCTGGCCCGCTGGGTCGAGCAGAACCTCGAGCGTCTCAGGTCGGCCTTCAGGTCCACCACCTCCCACGGCGACCTGATCAGGGTCGTCCCGTTCGTCGTCGGCAAGTACGTCTTCCTCAGGATGGAGGCATCAACTGGCGACGCGATGGGGATGAACATGGTGACCCGCGGAGCCCAGCGTGTCGTGGAGGAGCTTCTTCGGGAGTTCCCGTGGCTGAGGCACGTCTCCGTCAGCGGCAACCTCTGCACCGACAAGAAGGCGACCTCCGTCAACTGGATCATGGGTAGGGGCAAGTCGGTCTCGGCCGAGGCCGTGATCAGGCGTGACGTGGTGTCCTCTGTCCTGAAGACGACGCCCGAGGCGATCGAGAGGGTCGTGCGGGCCAAGCTCCACCTCGGCTCCGCCAGGGCAGGGACCATCGGAGGGTTCAGCGCCCACATAGCCAACGTGATCGCGGCCGTCTTCATCGCCACCGGTCAGGACCCCGCTCAGGTCGTCGAGTCCAGCATGGCCATAACCTACGCTGAGGTGACCGAGTCCGGAGACCTCTACCTCTCCGTCACGTTACCGAGCCTGGAGGTGGGAACCGTCGGCGGTGGGACCTGGTTGCCTGCTCAGAGGGCGGCCCTGGCGCTGATGGGCGTCGCTGGATCCGGTGACCCGCCCGGAACGAACGCGAGGAGGTTCGCCGAGATCGTCGCTTCGGCAGCGCTGGCCGGTGAGCTCTCGCTGCTCGCAGCCCTCTCTTCGCACCACCTCGTCGAGGCCCACGAGAGGCTCGGAAGGGCCAAAAGGTGAGCCGTTGAGGCCATAGGAGGCTGCCACTCCCTACCGCTGCGTTCGGAAGACGGGGACGAGCGGCCCGTAGCCCTCCTTCCGTTTTAGGCGGGATCCGTCTTCTCGGTCCGGGGGCTCGACGGTGGGGCTCACCGCCCCCCTCCTTTCTCCGCCCGGGACGCCCGTTTCATCCGGTCTCCGGCCGTCGTCGACGGCATCCCCGCGTCCTCCCGCATCCGGCCGGAGGGGTCTCGTTTCTGTGGCGTTGCCAGGGGTCGCCCCCTGCACCTCGCGGTGCCGGGCCCACCGTCGGAGGGAGGAACTTCCCCGGGAGCTCCCCGAGGCCCGCCCAGCCGCTCGTCCCCGAGTTCACTCGCTCCCCGTCCTCGATAAGGTTTGCTCGCAGGGGCCCGTCCACAACCCCGCTCGGGCCTATGCGTCGGAGAGCTGGTTCAGACGCCCCTTCCCGGAAGAGCGCAGTCGGTCCCGGAGAGCTGGACCTCGACCCGCTCCTGAGCCTTCGGCGTCGCCACCCGCTCCTCCGCCGCCTCTCCCTCTCCCTTCCTCCTGACCTTCACCCCCCTGATCCTCGCGACGATCTCGGTGATGACCGAGAGGGCCACCTCCTCCGGAGTGTAGGCACCGATGTCGATGCCCGCCGGTGCGCTGAGGCCCCTGATGAAATCCTCGGGCACGCCCCTCGATCTCAGCTGCTCCACGTCGTGGGCAACCCTCTTCCTGCTCGCCACGAGGCCGACGTATCCCACCTTCTTCCTGGACAGCTTCTCGAGGACCTCCACGTCCCTCCCTCCCTTCGTCAGCACCACGACGTAGTCCCGCTCGCCCAGGTCGAGGGAGCCGATGTCGAAGTCGAGGTCTGTGATCAGAACGTCCGGCTTGTTGGTCAGGACCGGTGACGGGTTGATCGACCATGTCTCGAACCCCAGGACACGGCCGAACTGGATCAGGGCCTCCTCCACGTCGTCCCTCCCTCCCTGCGCCACGATTATCAGCCTCCTCTTCGGCAGCCTCGGCTCGATGAAGATCTCGAGCTTCCCTCCGCAGAAGGTCTCGACGAAGACCTCGTCCTCCAACGCGGGCCTTTCGGACATCATCCTGATCGAGTCCTCAGGCCCTACGAGGTGGACCGTAAGGATCCTAGGGCTCTCCCGCTTGATCGCCTCGAGCGCCGCGCTCACCACGGGGCCCTCGGGACACACACCTCCGAGCGAGCCGTAGACGATGTTGCCCTCCCCGTCGACGACGATCTTGAAGCCCGGCTTGGAGATCGATGAGCCCTCGACCCTGATGACCGTGGCTATGGCGTACGGTTTCCTCCGCGACTCGAGGTCGTGAATGACCTCGCCGAACCCGCGCAACCCGCTCCCTTCTCCTCACGGCCCGTAAAATCCTTTGCCTCTCGCTCCACGATCCCGTTGCGGCCCGGAGGCTGAGGGTCTAGGGGCATTCTCCCATGAGCTTTGTTACTAGAGCGTGTATTTCCTTCGCCAAGGCGAGCGCCTCGTCCGCGTCCTCCTTGTCATAGAGTTCCTCAGGCGTCGCCCCGCTCTCCTCGTCTCCGTACATCGAGGGTTCCCTCTCCCTCCTCAGCCTCCTGGATATCCTCGCGACCCTCCTCACCTCCCTTCGGAACCAGTCAGGAAATCGATCCGATTCCCTCACCAGCAACGGCCCCACGTCGTGCCATTTCGGAGGCTCGAGGCCAACGTACCTCAGGGCGGCCTTCAGAAGCAGCTCGACGGCCTCTTGGGACTGCCTGACGACGTACGGATAGTTCCCGCTCTGCAGGGCCTCGGCCGCGTGGCGGAGCCTCTCCTCCGCCTGCCTTACGTACGACCTGGCCATCTCCATGTTGTTCAGATCTCTATCACCTCACCGAACCTGTAGTCGCGCTTCAGCCTCCAGTACCATCTCCGCCCGACCCTGACCCTCTCGGCTCCGAGCTCGCGGAGCCTCTCCCTCAGCCTGTTCAGGACGCCCTCGAAGAACCCATCACGGTCGTAAAGGATCACGGCGTCCTCGACCATGTCGAGGTATAGCGGCGAGAACCTCGCAGCCTCCTCCGGCGTCTTCAGGATCGGCGAGAAGTCGGGGTTCAGCCCGAGGGAGCGTAGACGGTCAATGACGTCCTCCAGCGTTTCCTCCACCTCCATGAACTCGTCCTGCCTCCGGAACCTGCTCCGAGGAAGTCCCTCCACCACGACCAGCAGGTCGATGTCGCTCCCGGGACCGGCCTCACCCCGGGCCACCGATCCGAAGACGACGAGCGAGACCAGCCTCTCTCCCCACCGCCTCCTCATCTCCTCGAGCAACCTCCTCAGGAGCGATGCGTAGGGTTCCTGTAGTCTCCGACCTTCCACCAACAGCCTCCCACCGTCATCTCTTGTCGCGAGCACGTTAAAAATAGTGCTGGCTTCGTGATTCAAATCAGCCTTCGCTCAAGTGGGGGCGCGGACCTGCAGGGCCTTCGAGACGAGGGCGATGGCCAGCGCTGCGATGCTTACGGCGTTGAGCGCAACGCCCAGCTTGTAAGCTGCGAGGAGGCCCATCAGGATGCCGGCGAACCTGAGGGCGAGGGACGGCGTGAGCAGAAGGGTCGACGCGTAGAGCCAGCCGGTGAAGACCGGCCTCCTGATGCCCGCGAGCGCCGGGAGGATCAGAGGGGCGTGGGCCACGATCGCGTGGAACACGAACCCCAGGTAGAACGAGTGGACCCTGATCTGGACTGGCAGGTCGAGCGCTGCGGCGGCCATGTGGAAGACTCCGGATGCTGCGAGCCAGGCGTAACCGAGGAGCGTGTTCACCGCGACGTACCTGTGCAGTCCTCCTGCCCCGATTCCTGCCCTCACCGCGGGGTCGCCCCTCATCAGCCAGATCCCAACGGCCGTCAGCACCGCACCGAACGCCGGCAGCACCTCATGCCGCAGGATCGAGAGCGAACTAGTCAGCACCGCGAGCAGCAGGAGGATCACGGCAGGTCGCCACCCTGCCGTGCGGGGCCCTCCGGGCCTCAGTCGTTGGAACGACGCGGTGAGCTCGGCCCTCTCGCCCGCTATGACCAGCAGGGGAAAGCACATCAGAAGCGGGAGGACCTGAAGGACCGGCAGGCCCAGCGCGAGCAGCACGGAGGAGAGCACCAGCGCGACGAACCCACCCGCGATGAGCCCGAGCGCGACCGACCCGTACCTGCCGTAATCCCTCAGCGATGAGGCAGCGGCCACCGCCGAGCCAGCAGCTGCGAGGGCACCGGCCGACGGGGAAGCCGGTGGGACGAGGGAGATGAGTCCGGAGGCGGCGATCAGCAGCGGCCCCACCAGCAGCGGGCTGTTGGGCCCTGACCGCTCGAGGGCTATGAGCGAACCGAGCACGGCCACCGTCATCAGGAGCTCGTGCGAGATCGACACCTGCGGAGGGACCGGTAAGAGCCCCGATCTGCCGATGCCGCCGATCACACCGAGCAGCGCCGCAACGGCAGCCACCGGTAGCAGAAGCCTCCTGGGTTCCCGCACGGATGCCACCTCGAGGTACGTCAGGGAAGACCTTTTCGTCGAGACAACGGAGTGGGGGCGGCTTGGTCGGTGACAGGCTGAGGGCTGTGGTGAGGAGGGAGGTGGTGCGGCTGATGGAGCTGGCCCTGAGCACGGAGGACGAGGTCCTGAGGGAGGCCGCGGTCCGCCACGCGGTGACCCTCTGCAGACGCACGAGGACCAGGATGCCCAGGCCCTACGCCAGGCTGATCTGCAGGAGGTGCCTCAGCCTCTACCGTTTCTCGGAGGGTTCCAGGTTCAGAGTCAGGGCCGGAAGGGGGAAGAGGGTGGTGGTGACGTGTGGCAAATGCGGCGCCGTCAACAGGGTGCCGATCGAGCCGTGAGGGCCGCTCCACCGCGATGCTCCACCCTACTCCGCCGAGACCCTCGACAGGTACTCGTAGTCCGACGTGTCGAGCCTCCAGCCCGAGGCGCCTGCGTTCTCCTCGAGGTGCTCCCTGCTGACCGCCTTCGGTATCGCGATCACGAAGTCCTGGTAGACGACCCAGTTGAGGGCCACCTGCAGCGGCGTCTTCCCGTATTTCCTCGCCACCTCCCTCAGCGCCCTCCCGAGCCTCGTCTCGGACCTGGCCTCCGTCGCTATCCTGCCCTTCGCCAGCGGGCTGTAGGCCGTGATCGTCACGCCCTCCCTCCTGCAGTAATCGAATAGGTCCCTCTCGATCGACCTGTTGAGGAGGCTGTACTCCACTTGGTTCGCCACCACGTCGGTCACCGAGAGATAGGAGCGGGCCTCTTCGAGCAGCTCCGCCGAGAAGTTGCTGACGCCGATGTACCTGATCTTCCCGTCCTTGTAGAGCTTCTCGAGCGCCTTCATCGTCTCCCGCAGCGGGACCTCTTCAGACGGCCAGTGGATCATGTAGAGGTCCACGTACTTCAGCCCCAGCCTCCCGAGGGAGCCCTCGCAGGACCTGATTACAGAATCGTACCTGAGGTTGGTGGGCCACACCTTGGTCGCGATGAACAGCTCCTCCCTCGGGTAACCCTTGATCGCCTCCCCCACCAGCTCCTCCGCGTGGCCGGCACCGTACATCTCGGCGGTGTCGATGTGGGTCATCCCGAGCTCTATCGCGGTCCTGATCGCCTCGATCCACTCCTTGTCCCTGCTCCGGTCCGGCTTCGAACCCCCTCCCATCCTCCAGGTACCGAGCCCTATCTCAGGTATCTTCTCGCCGGTCTTGCCCAGAACCTTCCTGGTGATCACGCACTGTCACCTCGATCACTCGTATTTCAACGCCCACACAGGGTCGATCCTGGAGGCCCTCCAGGCAGGGTAGACTCCGCTGGCGATCCCCACCAGCGCTCCTATCCCCACCGCGAGCGGCACCCACTCCGGCCTTATCGTGACGGGCAGCGATACGCCAGAGAAGGGCCCCACCCTGAGGAAGAGCAGGCCGAACAGTATCCCGACCGGGACGGCGATGCTGGCCCCTATAGCTCCGATCAGCCCAGCCTCCGTCAGGAAGAGGTTCAGCACGTCCCTCTGCCTCGCACCTATCGCCCTCAGCACCCCGATCTCCTTGGTCCGCTCGGTGACGTTAACCAGCATGATGTTGGCTATCCCGATCGATCCCACCAGCAGCGCGAACGAACCTATCTGGAGGACGAAGCTCGCGAAGAGCTGGACCTGCTCCCTGATGAAGTTGGTCACCTCTCCGGCCGATATCGTGATGAACCCCATGTCCGGCGCGTCCCTACGTCTGAGCTTCTCCGCCTCCGACGACGTCTTGAAGTACTCCAGGACGGCCGACTTCACCTGATCGAACTCCGTCACCGAGCTGACCCGCACGCCCACCACCCTGAAGACCCTCACTGGCCCCGATCCCGGCACGGTCCTCCGCACGTCGTAGTAGTCGTCCAGGTTCAGGTATGCGGCGTTCTGGAAGACGAACGGTATCTCCTTCAGAACCCCCACTATCCTGACCTGAACGGACCTCCTGACGCCACCCTGGACGAAGTTGAGCTCCACCGTCTTCCCGAGCACCTGGGCGACGTCCTCCTCGTTCCCGAGCTCCTTCGCGATCCTGCGGGCCACGTCGTACGTCACCACGGTCTCCCTGCCGTTCCTGAAGGACCTTCCGTGGAGGAGCTGGTTCTCTGTGAAGGCGTTGGGCGATATCGCCACGATTCTGAACCCTCCCAACCCGCTCGATACCACCTTGCCCCTGAAGACTATCGGTGACGTGACGTCGGGCTGCAGGTCGCCGCTCGCGTAGACGTCCTTGACCCCCGGCATGCTCCTGACGTGGGCCAGGTCCCTCTCGGTGATCATGGGCGTCTGGTGGATGAAGAACCCCGATGCTCCGGTGC
>Ga0105163_1000546_pt1 | contig 22105 bp, 21 predicted proteins | sample JNZ110809AmetaG_FD_81531 | JGI IMG/M metagenome (GOLD analysis project Ga0105163, IMG submission 81531) | Hot spring microbial communities from Jinze hot spring, China to study Microbial Dark Matter (Phase II) - JNZ 110809A | ecosystem: Environmental > Aquatic > Thermal springs > Hot (42-90C) >... | reverse complement strand
GCCGCGCTCATGAACGGCACCCCAAACACCCGGTCCTTCCGCACCGGGTTGTCCAGAGGGTGAAAGAAGCGATCGTCCTTGGAATACCAGGGGGTAAGGAGCTCAAAGTCTACCTGAAGGCCGAGCCAGGCTGAGGAGGGCAATGCCATCAAGGTGGGGCGAAGGTCGATGTCGTCAGAGACCTTGCCAGGTTCGCTTATAATCAGCTCTTGAGCAGTCTGCATATAGATAACCCGACGCACGTCTTCGCTGAATGACCAATCCTGAAACCACCAAATGGCGCTTTGATCTAAAAGCTTGCCCGCTAATATTTTCCCGGGATCCCCATCAAGGCTCTGGGTCATATTCTGCTTCAGTTCTCGTAGGTGTTCGTCTATTCTATGCTCTATTTCTCGACGCCGCCGCTTGTCCCTTCCGCGCCTGGCTTCCTCAAGCTGGTTCTTAAGCTCCTGAAGCGATGCGGCGTCTTCTTCTAGCTCAGCCGTTAGACCAGTAAAGTAATCCCAGGTCATGGCGAGCCTCCTTTGTGATTAGAACCTTTCAAACTACATAGTTCTTGCAAAATATCCTCGCCCGTCTTGAACTGAAAATCATTAGTCTGCCATGCCTCTTTTAGGCGTTCCCTGATCTTCTCAAAGTCCACCGTGGGCGGCTTCACAAAGCCGAAGGTGCGCCTACCTTCTTCAGGATGCTTGAAGCTGAAGACCTTCTTGCTCTCCTGCTGACGGCCAGCGAGCCAGCGATTGATATCATTGTCTTGTTCAAGCTCCTGGGCCTTATTTTTAGGCTGCTTCCTCCCAATCACTTTGTTAAACGTGCTCTCGTTTGCATTCTGCCTTGCCAGATGCTGGCCCTTCACGCACCAGAAATTTTGGAGCGAGGCCCAGGAGAAAGAGCCATCGCCAAAATCATGACGCCATTGTTTTGGATCGACATAATATTTGAGCACGGCGAGCTTCTCTTTGGAGCAACAAACACTGGAGCCTGAGATGTAATCTATAAGCCCGAAATCCATGTGATGAAAGGCGTTCTGCCGCCCCGGTTCATCCGAGGGCTTGAACACCGTCTTCCCCCCGATGGCTCCGTAGTTGGCAATGAGCCGCAGAGTCAGGTCCAGCAGGCACCACTCTTCGTCGCGAATCGGCCTCAAAGGGATGAAGCGAAGCGTAAATTCCGTGTTTGCCTTTATCTGTCCTTGAATCACATTACCCTGGCTATCCAGGATCATCAGCCGGAACTTCCGGGCCCAGCCGGTGCAGCCGAAGAGTTCGCAGACCACGCAGCGGTGGCCGGGCTCAGTCGGTTTCTTATTATGGTCCGGGCAACGCTCAGGGCTTGTAGGATCACAGGCTTTTCCGCCCAGGCCCCGCACCAGCACCTCAAACCACCAGCGGATCGAGCCCATAAGTCCGGTGGGGATGAGGCGCTCGCATTTGCCTTCAATATCTCCTGTCCATATATCCGTTAGTGCTTTAAACTTCCATTCCATGGGCTAATCCTCCTGCATTATGGAAGAATTTTTCCAGTCCTTAACCACATAACGTACCACCTCCTTCATTTCCTCCGGATGGAGCTTAGCAGCTGGGTTCTGGATGATGTAAAGCGTGGGGGTAGTGGCGGCATTTTCAACGATATAAAGCCAGTATTCCTTTCCCAGCCGCTGGGCCATAAGCCACTCGTTCGGAGTAAGGACGAGGGGACCACTTCTGGCATGTGACTTAACTTCTATATAACGTACCGACCCGTCATTTGCTTTTGAACGGATGTCATAACCTAGCTTTTGGGCCGAAACATCCTCGGGTACGCGACCTTGTTCGCGCTCATATTGCATAGCCACTTGCATGCCGATGGCCTCAATTGCCTCATCGTACGCCATCGCCTGTTCCCCCTCCTCAGGAACGACCCTCGCTACTCCAAGGACCTTAGGCATAGTCGGAAGGAGGTTCATCTGACGGCGGATCTTTTCCTCGAGGGATCGCTTGCGGTTCTCGTAATCTTCCTTACGGCGTTCTGCATTGATGATTTCCACCTCAGGCACGTGCTCACCCTTGCTCCGTCGGATCTCATATTCCATGAGCCGGGTTTCTACCTCCAAGATCATTTGCTCTAACGAACGAATTCCATATTTTTCCTTTACCCTTGCCTCCCTCTCCCTCTCCTGAGCCATCTCTTTTTGGAAAGGTTCAAGTACGTTATCCACGGCGAAAGAAAGGACTTCCTCATCTGAAGGGCATGGTTCTGTATATTTAAACCCACGAAGGGGCTTAAGATCCCAAAGAAGGGAAGTATTCACAAGCCTTAGGGGGCCACCTCCAACAGGCTGGAAAATGACAAAAAGGCGCTTTCCAGCCACCTGGTCCTCCCCATCGCGGATCTCCCCTTGCACAACCCATAGCCATCCGTTTAGCTTCCCATCCGGATCGGCGAATACAGCACCCCTTTGTAGGTCCTTATCACACCGGACGAAAACGGCCTCGATTAAGGCCTCAAGCAAAGGATGCCCAGGGGCTACAAAAACGGCCTCGTGTCGTTTTGCCACTTCCTTGTCAAAGGCGATCTTGTTGTACTCGCGGAAGACCTCCCCAAATTTGCGTTTGAACTCCTGGGGTACGTTTCTCAACTCAGAAGGCACATGAGGCACACGTAAAAGCCCATCACGACGCCTTTCCACTTTTAACCCTAGGAAACGGCATGCACGTTCGAAGAAACGCTCAATGTATTCGGGGACCAAGCGGTTCTCACGGGCTCGACGGTCTTCACCCAGGACACGCTGCAGGTCAATATGCCGAGTGGCCAGGGCCTCAAGGGTCGCCTCACGGGCCTTCCGTATAGCTTCTTCGTCGGGCACCGCTTCGATTTCGGCAAGGATTTCCTCCAGATTACGGCGACGGGAGATGGCATCCATAATTAGGTCCTTGAGACTCCGACCAGGCACGATATCACCTATGACGTCAAACACACGGTCACTCCCTAGGGCTTTGCGTATCTTGTCCAACTTGTCAAAAAGCGCCTGTAACACCCTCCCTTCGATCGTGTCATAGGCTACTAGGTTGTAAATGTGGACCTCCTTGCGTTGACCGTATCGATGAATGCGGCCCATACGCTGCTCTAAGCGGTTAGGATTCCAGGGAACGTCGTAATTCACCATAAGTGAACAGAACTGCAGGTTGATACCTTCACCTCCAGCCTCAGTGGACACCATCACCTGAGCCCTTTCACGGAACTCGTTCTCGGCACGGATCCTATCCTCCAACCGCATCCCGCCGTGGAGCGTGACTACGTTAAAACCCCACTGGCGGAGCTTTTCGGCCAAATACTCCAGCGTCTCCCGGAATTCAGTAAAGATCAATATCTTTTCGCCACGACCTCTAATCCGCTCTTCTTCTATCACCTGACGCAGTTCCTGAAGTTTTGTCTCGATCTCTTGTTTTTCGGCTTCACGGGCCAGATGTATAAGCCTCTCAAGCATCTGAAGCTCCACTTCCAGTTCTTCAAGCGTCTCAGCAGCAGTATACGACTCAAGTTCTTCTTCTTTTAGGAGACGTTCTCCTTCTGGGGCATCTTCCATTTCTTCTTCGTCGATATAGGCTTTCTCAGTAACCAACTGGCCTAGCCCAAGAGGCCTTTCTAGACGCTTTTTCCTCATACGCTCCAAAGACCGACGTACCGCTCGTACACTTGAGGCTAAACGCCGCTGCAGCAAGACCATGAGAAAGGCCACGTTGCGCTTCTTTCTCTCAAGGGCAATGTTATACCACTGTTTTACGTACTCAGTGACTGCGTCATAAAGCTGTTTTTCCCCAGAATTGAGACGATAAGTCCGCGTAAAAACATAGCGAGGAGGGAATAGTGGCCTGCCTTCAAAATCCCGTAAGTCCTCTTTTAACCGTCGGAGGAACAGCGGATTATCACCGTCCCGTATGGATTCGACCAACAAGTCCACATTGGCAAAGAACCCGGGTTCGAGGAGGTTAAGGAAAAGACGGAAGTTTTCAGGGTCACCACGGTGAGGCGTGGCAGTCAGAAATAGTAAAGACTGGCTTCTGGAAGAGAGCAATTCCCCGAGCCTATATCGCTCCGTCTTGTTGGTCTTTTCACCATAGCGGTAGGCCGCCATCTTATGGGCTTCATCCACGATCACCAAATCCCAGTGGACGTCAGCCAACATCTCCATAATATCGGCCTGTTTGGCAAAATCCATGGAAGTGATGACTTGCGACTCTTCTTGCCAAAAGTTGCGTCCCCAGGTAGCCTCTACTACCCCACGATCTGCGACGACGAACTCCTCTGCAAAACGCTCCTTCATTTCACGACGCCATTGGTCCCTCAGGTGGCCTGGAACTACTATAAGAGTGCGCTGGACAAGCCCCCTGTACTTTAACTCTTTCAGAAGCAGCCCAGCCATAATGGTCTTGCCGGCCCCGGGATCGTCGGCCAAGAGAAACCTGATACGAGGGCTACGCAAGAGGTAGCCGTATACGGCCTCTATCTGGTGCGGTAAGGGATCTACCTGCGAAACGTTTACCGCAAAGAGGGGATCGAATTGGTAAGCCAAACGGATACGATGGGCCTCAACAGCCAAGAAAAAGGCCTCTGGGTCTCCGGAAAAATCCATAGGGGCAACCGATGACCTTTCCGCTTTTTCCAAATCTGCTTGCGTAAGGACACACGAGTAAAGCTTCTGCGTCCTAACTCCACTTGCCTCGATCCTCAAACGATGACCGAGCGGTTGTACAACCAAAACCCGCACCGGCTCGGGCCAAAAAAGGGCCTCTAATACATCCCCAGGCTTAACTTCACCCCCCACTGCCTACCCTCCAAAAAGTACTATCCAAGGCCAATGACACTATTAAACCTGATCTCAAAGATGGTTTTTGACCTCCGATTTTTTTAATCGAAAAAGATGAGTGCTTTATTTCACATTCGAGGAGATGAAACTTATAAGGCGAGATTATAAGGAAGGGACGCAGAAAGAATTACCTCCCCCTTCCTGAAAAATATATTATACCACAACAAGACGATTTTTGTCAAGCCACTTCGTGAGTTTCAACGAGGTGGCGTAATCCTTTCGAGCCCACCCATATATGGCCTTAAGGCCTCGGGGATGATGACGCTACCATCAGGTTGCTGGTAGTTCTCTAGGATGGCCACAACGGTCCTTCCAACTGCAAGACCAGAGCCGTTGAGCGTATGGACGTATTCGGTCCCCTTTTGCCCTTTGCGGCGGAACCTTATGGAAGCACGCCTTGCCTGGAAATCCTCGCAGTTACTGCAGGAGCTTATCTCCTTGTATTCCCCCAAACCAGGTAACCACACCTCGATGTCGTAGGTTTTGGCCGCAGAAAAACCAAGGTCACCTGTACAAAGCTCGACCACCCTGTAATGGATCCCTAGCTTCTGTAAGACCCGCTCAGCATCGCGGACCATGGATTCAAGTTCCTCGTATGAGGTCTCAGGGGTCGTGATCTTCACCAATTCCACCTTGTTGAACTGATGTTGCCTTATGATCCCCCTTACGTCCTTTCCATAAGAACCGGCTTCCTTCCTAAAACACGGCGTATATGCCACATACCTTATGGGCAACGCTTCCTCCTCTAGGACCTCCTCCCTATGGATGTTGGTGAGGGGTACTTCGGCTGTAGGGATGAGGTAAAAGTCCATCCCCTCGATCTTGAAAAGGTCATCCTCGAACTTGGGAAGTTGCCCGGTCCCTGTCATCACCTCACGGTTCACGATAAAAGGCGGGAGGACCTCTACGTAGCCGTGTTCTTTAGTGTGCAGGTCCAACATGAAATTGATGAGGGCCCTCTCGAGCAAGGCCCCTTTGTCCCGGTAAAGGGTAAAACGCGAGCCGGCAAGCTTTGCCCCGCACCTGAAGTCCAATATCCCCAACTTTTCCCCTATCTCCCAGTGGGGCTTTGGCTCAAAGTCGAATTTTGGAGGCTCTCCCCAGTACCTAACGACCCGGTTGTCCTCAGGTCCTTCGCCGAAAGGGACCGATTCATGAGGCAAATTTGGGATCCTCAACAAAAAGGCTTGGAACTCCTCCTCTTTAGCCCGAAGGGCTGCCTCAAGGTCCTTTAGCCTTTGGGAGAGCTCTTTGACCTTGAGGTAAAGGGCCCCAGGGTCTTCCCCTTTTCGTTTCAGAAGCCCTATTTCTTCTGAAAGCCGATTCTGTTCGCTCCTCAGGGATTCTATTTGCTGGATGAGCTCTACCCTTTCTCGGTCAAGTCTCTGAAAGTAATCCCAGTCGATGGAGATCCCGCGGGTGGAAAGCCTTTCCTTTACGTAATCGAGCCTTTTCCGTAACATCTTTAGGTCCAACATGGCCCTTCATATTTAACCACATGGGGATCTAAAATCAAATCCGAGAGAGCGATGGCAAAAAGGGTACATTTGCGCACACCTGCTAAAGTGAACTTGAGGCTTGAGGTCCTTTATAAGAGACCTGACGGCTACCACGAGCTTTTGACGTGGATCTACCCCATAAGCCTGTGGGACGAGGTGGTGATAGAAGAAAAAGAAGAGGGTTACCAACTCATCTGCGATGACCCTCGCCTACCAGAGGAAGACCTCTGCCTTAAGGCCGCAAAGGCCTTCTCCGCAAGGTTCGGCATCGAAAAAGGGGTCAGGATCTACTTGAAAAAGAAGATACCCATTGGAGCGGGACTGGGAGGAGGAAGTAGCGACGCATCTGCCGTCCTCAAAGGAATGGCTCGCCTTTTCGGGTTAAAAGCTGCCTTTAACGAACTCCTCGACCTCGCCCGAGGGATCGGAAGCGATGTACCCTTCTTCCTTTACGAAACCCCAGCCCTAATGGGAGGCAGAGGAGATATACAACTTGAAAAGCTCCCAAAGCTCGACCTTTGGCTTGTGGTCCTTTACCCAGGCTTTGAGGTCTCCACAGGAGAAGTCTACCAGCAACTAGCAGCGTCCTTGACAAGACCAAGGGGTGAAAATAAGATCATTATGGAGTTTCCCCCAAGGAAATGGGAGGATTTCTTGCGAAACGACTTAGAGAAAGTGGTAGAGGAGAGGTTTCCTGAGGTCAGGGAGATGAAGGAATTCCTAAGAAAGAAAGGGGCAAAAGGGGTACTGGTAAGCGGAAGCGGTTCTTCGGTCTTTGGGGTCTTTGGGGGGTTAGAAGAGGCCCGTAGGTGTTACCAAAGGGCCAAAAACTCACCGTGGGAGGCCTTTTTAGTTAAGACCGTTTAAACCTGTTGGGGTGTCGCCAAGCTGGTAAGGCACGGGACTTTGGATCCCGCATTCGGAGGTTCGAATCCTCCCACCCCAGCCAAATTTTTTTATGAAGGGATTTGGGGGACATGGCCTGGTCGTTAAGGGACGGTGAACTCAAGGTTTTCAGCGGCAATTCTAACCGTCCACTTGCTGAGAAGATATGCGATTACTTGGGTGTCCCTCTGGGCAGGGCAGAGGTAAGGACCTTCAGCGACGGTGAGGTGATGGTGGAAATAGACGAAAGCGTAAGGGGAGCCGATGTCTTCGTGGTACAGTCCACATGCCCTCCGGTCAACGACAACCTTATGGAGCTCTTGGTGATGATCGATGCCCTGAAAAGGGCCTCCGCAGGGAGGATTAGCGCAGTAGTCCCCTATTACGGTTATGCACGCCAGGACAGAAAGGTGGCCCCGAGACACCCTATATCGGCAAAGCTTGTGGCCAATATGATAACGGTAGCCGGTGCTTCGAGGGTCTTGACCATGGATCTACACGCTGGACAGATCCAAGGGTTTTTTGACATCCCTGTGGATAACCTCTACGCCAGGCCTGTACTGCTTCAGTACATCCGAGAGAAGTTCAGCGATGACTTGGTGATAGTCTCCCCTGACGCAGGGGGTGTCGAAAGGGCTAGGGCCTTTGCCAAAAGGCTTGACGTTTCTTTGGCCATAATAGACAAAAGGCGGGAAAAGGCAAACGTAGCCGAGGTCATGAACATCATAGGGGACGTCAAGGGGAAGGTGGCTGTAATTGTAGATGACATAGTGGATACGGCTGGCACCCTAACCAAGGCGGCTGAGGCCCTTATGGAAAAAGGGGCCAAGGCCGTCTACGGCTGTTGCACCCACCCTGTGCTTTCGGGCAACGCCCTTGAGAGGATAGAGGCTTCACCCATAGAGGAACTAGTAGTTACAGATACCATACCTCTCTCCTCTGAATCCTCTAAATGCCCTAAAATAAAGGTCCTTTCGGTCGCGAGGCTTTTTGGAGAGGCTATAAGGAGAATACATTTGAACGAATCAGTAAGCGCCCTTTTCGAATGAGGAGGTTCACAGATGGAGCTCGAAGCCATTTATCGGAAAGAGCTTGGGAAAGGCCCTTCTAAAAGGTTAAGACGCCAAGGAATGGTCCCTGCCGTCCTCTATGGCGGACAAGAAGCGGCCATACCTTTGGCCGTGAGGCTCTCAGACCTGCGGAAGGTACTGGCCAGCCCAGAGCTCAGGAGTTCATTCTTGACCCTTGTCATTAAGGGTTTAGGAGACGGAGAAGTCCGTAAGACGGCCTTGATAAAGGAAGTCCAAAGGGACACCCTAAAGGACACGCTGCTACATGTAGATTTCCACAGCGTAGAGCTAGAAGAGGAGATCTACGCAGAGGTGCCCTTGAGGTTTGTTGGAAAACCCAAAGGTGTAGAAAAGGGTGGGCTTATGGAGGTATACCTGCGGGAGGTGGAAGTAAAGGGGATTGCTGCAAACATCCCTCCCTATATAGAGGTAGATGTATCGGATTTGGACATCGGGGATTCCATCCACGTTTCAGACCTCAAAGTCGTGGGCTTTCAGATAACGGAAGACCCTATGCAGACCATAGTGACTGTAGTGGCACCCGAGGAAGAGGCTGGTTCAGAAGGGGCGCCCTCTTAAGTTGTGAAAGCTCGAAATCGCCCAATCGAGCCCCTTTTCTAAGACGAGCTCAAGGGCAAAGGCAGCATTTTCTAGAGCACGGGACACCTCTTCCCACTCCCCTTCGGAGAAGGGTGAAAGCACGTAATCTGTAACATCCCTTTTTTCCTGAGGCCGTCCTATCCCTACCTTTATGCGCGCAAAATCCTTCCCTATGGCCTCAATAACAGACCTTATCCCCCTATGCCCTCCGTCCCCACCAGTCCTCTTTATCCTTATCTCCCCAAGGGGAAGGTCAAGGTCGTCATGGACCACTAGGACCTCCTCGGGGGAAAAACCCCCGTACCTTAGGGCCTCTGAAACTGCTACCCCAGAAAGGTTCATGTAGGTCATGGGTTTGATGCAAAGGTAAGGGGTGTTTCCCTTTCTGCCTTCGAAAAATTGATAGAACCTACCCTTCTGCCACTTGGCACCCTCCCTTTTGGCAAAAAGATCAAGCACCATAAAACCCACATTGTGCCTTGACCTTTCGTATTCCAGACCAGGATTCCCAAGCCCCACGACAAGCCACCGCATCAAAGGTCCTCCCCCAACGACCTGACCAACTCCTTAACCCTCTCCACTGCCCCTTTGTGGACCACAAGGGTCCTCCTCCCACATCTGACCAACACCAACTCCTCAACCCCGATGAGGTACACCTCTTCCTTGGGGTCTTGGCAGAAAACGACGTTTCCGGAACCATCCATCGCCCTAAGGACTCCCCTATAGGCGTTGCCCATCTCGTCCTTGGGCAAGAAATCGCCAAGTGAAAGCCATCCGCCTAAGTCACTCCATTTAAAGTCAGAAAGGACGCAGAAGACCCTTTCGGACTTCTCCATCACCCCGTAGTCTATCGATATGGAAGGGATCTCCTCAAAGGCCTCCCTTAAGGCCCTGTCCCACTTCTTTGTCCCGTAGGACGTAAGGACCCCCTCAAAGGCCTTCACATGTTGGGGTAGGAAACGTGTAGCCTCCTCTAGGATCACTTGCCTCTGCCATACGAACATCCCGGAGTTCCAGAGATAACGTCCCTCAGCAAACCACCTCTCGGCTGTCTCCCGGTCCGGTTTCTCCTTGAACCGCAATACCTTGTAGTGCTCAAGGCCGTCATCGGTCGGAATCCTTTGACCAAGCTCTAGATATCCGTAAGAGGTAGCCGGATAGGTGGGCTTTATGCCGAAGGTGTAAAGCCCCATGGTCCTTTTGGCCCCCTCTATGGCACCTTTTACTATCTGGATGAACCTCTCCAAAGGCTCGATATAGTGGTCTGCTGTCAAGGTCACAATGACCTCATCCCCAAAAAGGAGCCCTGTCAAAAGGGCGCTTAAGACCACTGGGGCGGAAGTATCCTTCTTTAGGGGTTCGGCTATCACGTTCTCTGGTGGTAGTTCCCTTAGAATGTCCCTTACTTTCTTGACGAAGGCCCTGTTTGTGAAGACAAGGATCCTCTCAGGGGAGGTCAACCCCTTTGCCCTTTCGTAACTTAACTCAAGGAGGCTCTTCGAACCCAAAAGCGTAAGGAACTGCTTCGGAGACCTCTTCGTACTCAAAGGCCAAAACCTAGTCCCCGTCCCCCCTGCAAGGATCACGACTACGGGTTTCCCTTCATACCCTACCATAGTCATCCTCTAACCGCTCCAGGTCGTCCTCACCCAGGTAATCTCCCGTTTGCACCTCAACAAAGACCAGATCCTCAGCCCCGGTATTGGCTATACGGTGTAAGGCCCCACGCGGTATGTCAACAGAGGACCCAGGACCTACCTTTACCTCTTTTCCGTCCACAGTAACAAGGCCCTCACCCTTTATCACGAACCAGTGCTCGGAACGCCTTCTATGTCTTTGGAGGCTCAAACGCTGTCCCGGATATACCGTAATGCGTTTTACCTTATAATCACTTTCAGAACAAAGGACCTCATAAAATCCCCATGGCCTTTTATCGAACTCCATCTGTGTCCTCCTTTTTCAAAGATAAAACAACCTTGGGGGGAATCAAAGCCGCATGGGCTGTGTTACACTAACCTCAAGGAGGGTGGTCATGAATGCCAATAAGGTGCTTTCACAGATGTTTTCAAAGCTAGCAAACGCCTTGGAGTTTTTGGGCGAAAACCCCTTCAAGGTCAGTGCTTATAGGAAGGCCGCTAAGGTCTTAGAAGACTACCCTGAGGACGTAGCGGAGGTTTACAGAAAAGGAGGGATCGAGGCCCTGAGGTCTATATCCGGTGTGGGGGAGGGTATCGCCAAAAAGATCGCCGAGTACTTACAGACCGGAAAAATGAAGAAGTACGAGGAAGTCCTCTCACAGGTCCCTGAGGGCCTCTTGAACCTGATGGAAGTCCAAGGCATAGGGCCTAAGACCTTGAAATTGGCCTACGATGCCCTTGGGGTGAGGACACCCGAGGACTTCAAAAGGGCCTTGGAGAACGGCTCTTTGGAGCGTCTACCAGGCATGGGCCCCAAAAAGGTGGAGAACATCAAAAAGGGCCTCGAGCTATTCGAGAAGATGAGCGAAAGGATCCCCCTGGGCCTTGCCTATCCTTTGGTGAGGGAGATCTTACAGGAGATGTCCAAGTTACCTTTTGTGGATTCTATCTCAGCTTGTGGCTCCTTCAGGAGGATGAAAGAAACGGTAGGAGATCTCGACATCCTCTGTACGGGCAAGGACGGGGCAAGGATCATAGAGTACTTCGTGAGGCTTCCAGGTGTCACAAGGATCTTAGCTCAAGGTGACACAAAGGGATCTGCTATATTTCACGACCGTTACCAAGTAGACCTACGCGTGGTCCCCAGGGAGTCCTACGGTGCGGCTCTCCAATACTTCACCGGTTCCAAACAACACAATATCCACCTAAGGACCATAGCAAAGGGCCTTGGCTTAAAGATAAGCGAATACGGGGTGTTCAGGGGAGAAGAAAGGCTTGGAGGCGAAAAGGAAGAAGAGGTCTATGGGCTTTTGGGGCTCCCCTGGATTCCACCGGAACTGAGGGAGGATTGGGGTGAGATAGAGGCAGCTCAAGTCGGAAAGCTTCCACGGCTAGTGGACTACCATGAGGTAAAAGGGGACCTCCACGTCCATTCCAAGTTCTCCGATGGTACCATGGACCTAAGGGAGCTCCTTAAAGAGGCAGAAAAGTACCATTGGGAGTACATTGGCGTATGTGACCACTCTCAGAGCGCAAGGTATGCAAGGGGTTTGGACCCCAAAAGGCTTATGGATAAGGTAAGGGAAATCAGGGAGATCAACAAGTCTTCAAACGGCCCCAAGCTTTTGGCAGGGGCTGAGGTTGACATACTCCCCGATGGATCCTTGGATTACCCTGACGAACTCCTTAAGGAACTCGACCTAGTGATAGCTGCCATCCACAGCTGGAAGAAAGACGAGGACGTGACCCCCAGGATCCTCAAGGCCATGGAAAACCCATACGTCCACATAATAGCCCATCCCACCGGGAGGTTGATCTCGAGCCGTGAGGGGTATAAGGTGGACCTTGACGCCGTAATAGAAAAGGCGAAACAAACAGGGACCGCTCTGGAGATAAACGCTTACTACGACCGGTTGGACTTAAACGACGTAAACGTGCGAAAGGCCAAGTCCTTGGGGGTAAAGCTCGCCATAGGGACCGATGCCCATAACTTGGGTCAGCTCTGGATGGTGGACCTAGGAGTAGGAGTAGCCAGACGTGGGTGGTGTGAACCCAAAGACCTCCTCAACTTCATGTCCTATGAGGAGCTCATCAAGTGGGCAAGGGAGAAGACGCGTACTTCATGAAGCTGGCCTTGAGGCTTGCAAGACGTGGAGCGGGATGGGTAAGTCCCAATCCCATGGTGGGGGCGGTGTTGGTCAAGGATGGTAGGGTCATCTCCACGGGTTATCACCGCCGATACGGAGGGGACCACGCCGAAGTAGATGCCATAAAGCGTTCTAAGGGACCCCTGAAGGGGGCTACTTTGTACGTCAACCTTGAACCTTGTTGCCATTGGGGGAAAACCCCTCCTTGTACCGAGGCCATATTAAGGGCAGGGATCGAAGAGGTCGTGGTCGCCAACCTTGACCCCAACCCCTTGGTCGCGGGGAAGGGGATCGAGATCCTAAGGTCTCACGGGATAAAGGTGAGGGTAGGGGTGCTTGAGGAAGAGGGGCGTTTGCTTAACCGCGCCTATTTCAAACACTACGAGGAAGGGCTCCCCTTGGTGACGGCCAAATGGGCCCAAAGCCTCGACGGGAGGATAGCCACAACCACAGGAGATTCCAAGTGGATCAGCTCAGAAGGGTCAAGGCGCTATGCCCATAGACTTAGAAGCTTACACGATGCAGTACTTGTAGGCATAGGCACTGTCCTAAGGGACGACCCAGAGTTAACGGTAAGGCTTGTAAAGGGCAAAAATCCCTTGAGGGTAATCCTAGATTCAAGGCTTTCGATACCCCTTGAGGCAAAGGCCTTGAAGGGAGAAGCGAAGACCCTTTTGGCTACTACCGAAAAAGCCAGCCCAGAAAAAGAAGCCATCCTTAGGCAGAAGGGCATTGAGGTGATAAGGATAGGGTGCGAAAGGGTTGACCTCTTCGGGTTGCTCAAGGCCTTGGCAGAAAGAAAGGTCCTTTCGGTACTTGTGGAAGGGGGAAGGGAAGTGCTTACGGAGTTTTTTAAAAAGGGACTCATAGATAGGGTGATGGTCTTCGTTTCACCGAAGATCATAGGTCAAGGCGTTGAAGCCATAGGCGACCTTGGCATAAGAGAGGTGGGAAGGGCCATAGAACTTAAGTCCGTTAGGACCTTGAGGATCGGTCAAGACCTATTGCTTGAAGGGTGGATAAAGCCATAAAGACCGTACAAGCCCAGATGAGCATGTCCCCGAAACGGACATAGGGGGTAACTCCTTTCATTAGACCAAAGGGGGAGACAAAGGCTTCGGTTTGGAAAAGTCCTGTCTCTTTCCTCTTCCTTCCTAAGGGGTCGATCACAGCACTTATCCCGGTGTTTGCGGCCCTTAAGACCCATCGCCTCGTCTCCACGGCCCTGAAGACGGCCTGTGCCAAGTGTTGATAAGGGGCTGAAGTCCTCCCAAACCAAGCGTCGTTGGTAATGGTTACGAGGAATTCAGCCCCCTTCCTCACCGCCTCCCTTGCGAGCTCAGGGAAGATAATCTCAAAGCATATCAAGACCGAAAACCTCCCATGAGGAAACGGCAAAACCTTAATGCTCTCACCCGGCGAGATGTCGCCGGGAACAGCCTCCCTCAATTGCCCAAAAAGCCTTTCCAAGGTAGCCCGTAAGGGAAGGTATTCGCCAAAAGGGACAAGGTGCACCTTGTCGTAAAGGCCTACAAGGCGACCCTCAGGCGAAAGTAAAAAGGCACTGTTGAAGGTCCTATGGCCTTCTTGTCTCAAGGCACCAAAGAGGAGCCAATTCTGAGTCTCTTTTGCCACCTCTTCCGGAACCGAGGATAAAGGGTCCAAGGGCCAATAGCCAGGGAAGGCCGTTTCAGGCCAGATCAAAAGGTCAGGCCTTTCAGGGAGCAGGCAAAGGCTGAGTTTCCTGTGTAGCTCTAGGATCTTTTTCTTCATTTCCCCTTCCCATTTCACACCTTGCTCTACGTTACCCTGGACTATGCCCACCTTTAGTTCCGGGCAGACCGATAGCGTCTTTAGCCTTAAGTGTCCGTAAAGGACCACGATGATTACGACTATAAAAGCTGTAAGGGGCACTGCCCATTGCCGCGGTTCCTTTAGGCACTGGTAAAGGGCAAGGTTCACAAAGGCCAGGACAAAGGAAAGGCCATATGCACCTATAATTTCGGAGACCTGTAAAAGGGGGACAAACTCCCATTGGCTATGGGCCAAAAGGGCCCATGGGAACCCTGTAAGGAGGTGACCCCTCAGGTATTCGAGCACTGTCCATAGGCAGGAGCCGAAAAGCACCCTTTGGATCCCTTTCTCCTTGAAGGCAAAAGAGAGGGCTGAAAACAAGGCCCAATAAGAACCAAGGTATAGGCAAAGCAATAGGAGGATAGCCACCGACCCTACAAGGGAAATCCCCCCATACTTGTTAACTGCCACAATTATCCAATAACAGCAGGTGAGGTAAGCTACACAACCAGAGGCGAGTCCTAAGAGGAGGCGTTCTTTTGAGTCTCTGCCTTCAAGGGCATAAAGAAGCGGGATGAGGCAAACCCAAGCAAGGGGCCACAGGTTAGGACCAGGCTGTGACAGGCCATATAGGAGACCGCTAAGGATGGAGGCAAGAAGCCTTTTCCTTGAGGAACCCCACAAGCTTTTCCACCACATATTCCTGTGCCTCGGGGGAAAGTTCGGGATATATGGGTAAGGCCAAGGCCTCTTGAGATGCCTTTTCGGCATTGGGGAAGTCCCCTTTCTTGTAGCCCAAAAAGTAGAGACAAGGTTGAAGGTGCATGGGCAATGGATAATAAACCTGGGTGCCTATGCCTTGTGATTCAAGGTGCTTTCGCACTTCGTCCCTGAAGGGCGTCCTTATCACGTACTGATGGAAGATATGTCCATCCCTTACGCGTGGATAACGTACCCCTAAGGCCTCGGCGTTGGCCTCATCTAGAAGCCTTTCGTAATACGAAGCCTTTTCCCGTCTCTTGAGGTTCCATTTTTCAAGGCAACCGAACTTCACCAGGAGCACTGCCGCTTGGATCTCGTCGAGCCTGCTATTTATACCAAAGGCCTCGTGGACGTAGTTACCCCTCATCCCGTGTACCCTTAACAGCCTCAGAAGTTCCCCTAGGTCCTCATGGTCAGTGGCCAAAAGGCCCCCATCCCCTGCACCCCCGAGGTTTTTAGTGGGATAAAAGGAAAAACACCCGATATCGCCCATGGTCCCTGCTTTTTTTGGAGTGCCATTGGGGTCTATGTACTCGGCCCCTAGGGCTTGGGCTGCATCTTCTATGACCTTAAGGCCATGCCTTTTGGCTATGTCTAAGATCTCATGCATTTCAGCACATAGGCCGAACAGATGCACGGGTATTATGGCCTTCGTCCTTTCGGTGAGGACCTCCTCTACCCTTTTGGGATCGATGTTAAAGGTGTCAAGGTCTATGTCGGCAAAAACAGGTCTGGCCCCTACACGAACAATGGCGCTGACCGTGGAAAAGAAGGTGAAAGGGGTAGTTATCACCTCATCCCCGGGGCCTATCTGTAAGGCCATAAGCGCCAAGAGCAAGGCGTCACTTCCTGATGCCACCCCAATGGTATGCTTGACCCCGAGGTATTGGGCCAATAAATCCTCCAAGGCCTTTACCCTCGGCCCCATGACGAATTGGGCCTCAAGGAATATCTGGCGGAGCTCCCTCTCCACCTTTTCGTAAAGCTCCTTCCACTGTGACCGTAGATCTACAAAGGGGACCTTCAAGGAACACCTCCACGAAACCTAAAGGCCTTTTAGCTTTTACCACATCAGGAACAAAGTATGTAGATTCTTCCTGGCAGTTGCTTTACTATCCCCTTTAGCTCAAGCCCCATAAGAAGGGGGTTCAAGGACGAGGCCTCAAGCTTAAGGATACGCAAGAGCTCATCCACATGCTTTGGTCCCTCTCTCAAGAGCTCAAGCACCATCTCCTCATCCGGGGAAAACCCCTGTAACGGTTTCCCCCTTTCAGGGAACTCCAACTGCGGCATGATTTCCTCCAAAACGTCCTCAGGTCCCTCTACCAGCTTTGCCCCCTCCTTAATCAACCTATGGGTACCCTGACTGAAGAGGCTACCCACTACACCTGGAACGGCAAACACGGTCCGCCCTTGCTCCAGGGCAAGGCGTGCTGTAATGAGGGCACCGCTTTTTGCAGAGGCTTCAACAACTACCACCCCAAGCGAAAGGCCACTTATTACCCGGTTCCTCACAGGGAAGTTCCACCTCTCAGGAGGTGTCCCAAGGGGGAATTCCGAAAGCACCGCCCCTGAGGAGGCGATCCTTTGGGCCAAGCGGTAGTTTTCGGGAGGGTATATCCTATCCATTCCTGAACCAAGTACTGCTATGGTGCGTCCGGCCTCAAGGGCACCCAAATGGGCCTCGGTGTCTATACCTCTAGCAAGACCACTGACTACTGTAACACCTGCCTCAGCCAGACAAGAGGCCAGACGCCTTGCAAACTCTCTTCCATAAGGGGAACAACGTCTCGATCCCACAACGGCCACTGCGTTTTTGTCCTGCTGCTTTAGCTCACCTTTCACGTAAAGCACCAGAGGTGGATCGTATATCTCACGGAGGTTAGAAGGATAACGGGGATCACTTATACTGATCAGCTCGACCCCCATGTCCCTGGCCCTTTCCCATTCTTTCATCCCAACCAAGAGGGGATCCTGCCCCTTAAGGGACCTTATGACTGCCTTTGTGACCCCTTCGACTGCCCTAAGTTCCTGCTCTTTAGCCTCAAATACCGCCTTCGCACTGCCAAAGGCCTCAAGAAGCCTCCTAGAGAGGATAGGCCCAATCCCTCTGGCCTTAACGAGGGCTAAAAGAAGGAAGAGCTCCTCCATATGGACTTCGGCCTTCTTTTCTTCCCTTTCCAGCTATGTGCGGCCTTCCCGATAAACGACTGTCCCCTCTTGAAAGGCATCGGACTTAGGCCACTTTACCTTTACAGATGCCTCACACCCATAAAGCACAAGGGCGCAAAGGAACAACACCGCAATCATACACTTACGACGATATGGGGAAATAAAACCCTTAAACCCTTTAAAAGCAAAAACACCCTTTCCTTTCCTCATCACCTTTTACCCCCCGAGATCTCTTTGCCTTAATTTGACAAAAAAGACGGCCTTTAGACAAGAGCCATATCACACCGCACAACCTCATCCCCTTGGCTCCCCAACAAATCCTCTCATCCTTCAAGTAGCTCAAGTAGGATCTAACGGTTTTCTTCCTAAGTAGGCCTTTCCCTTCACACACTACGCTCTTATACATGAAAATTCCGCTTGCAATTTACTTCCATCCTAAACATATGCGTTTTTGAGCTATTTTTACTAAAAAATGTGCCAGCTACTTTTGATGTGATCCTTGGGAATGTCTTTAGACAATCACAACTTGATTGTAAGTTTTCCTATGTGTTACGTGCATTTCGATCCTTTTCCCCAAAACCCTTATGCGGTACAGGAGCAAAAACCCCTGTACCGCATAATCGATTGATAAATATGATCGGTTTAATGGAGGTAATGGGGAAAATGGTGTAATGACAAGGTAATAGAGGTTAATCGCCATCATCTGGTGGCGGTGCAGGGACTCGAACCCCGGACTCTGCGGATATGAGCCGCATGCTCTACCAACTGAGCTACACCGCCCTCCTTAATACATAAATGGACCAAACGGCGGGACTTGTCAAGCCTTGGAAAGGTGCTTTTTATTGAGGTTCTTTAGGCAACGCAAGGCCTGAAAGAAGACCGCTAGGGCAAAAGGCGGCCTCTTCAGGCCCAAAAGGGGGAGGGAGTAAAAGAGTCGGTCCCTGTTTATAGGTTCGAAGGACCCCTTCCTTATCCACGGAAGGATTCCCCCTATGAAGCATGGTCCTGTTAGATCAAGCCATTTTCGCAACCAGTAATGTGAAAAGAGCTCAAGCCAGAGGGGTAAGAGTTCCCTTTTATACGATCGCCCTTTGAGCAGGGCCCTCTCACAAGCCAGTGCCCCCCTAAGACCGCTTACCGTCCCCCCTACAGTGGTGACCTTCACCTGTCCAGCGGCATCACCTATAAGCAATACCTTCCCCCTTTCGGGTTGGAACCGTGGCTCAAACAGGCTGACCCATCCGTCCTCATACCCTAAGGGCTCAAGTCCCTCCCGCATGAGCATTTCTTTCAAAGCCCTATGGGCATGGAAAGGGTCAGAGGCTATTAAGCCTAAGACGGCCGTCTTTGGTGAGTCTGGGAAAAGCCAAAGGAAGTAGGGGGTTAGATCCGGATAAAGCCATATAATGGAGGTCTGGGCCTCCCAACACTCCTTAAGGGTAACTTTTGCCTGGACTAGGTATACGTAAGGCAAAAGACCTCCAGCAGCTGTCCTTACTCTACTTAAGGCTCCATCTGCCCCTATCACCCAATCAGCCTCGATAGCCCCTTCCCCTCGAGGGGTATGGAAGAGCAAAGCCTGCCCTTCGAACCCCTTAAAGGCCCATCCCTCCAAAAGGCCGACCCCCTTTAGGTGAAGGCAGGAAAGCAATATCCTTATGAGATCTCTCCGCTCTATCACAAGGTCAGGTTCTCTCAGAGGTAAAAAGGCCTCACCTTGGTATGTGACAAATCGATAGGCCCTCACTTCGTTTAGGACTGGGGGCAAAGGGGCCTTCCAATAGCGGAAAAAACTAGAAGTGACGATCAACCTCCGTGAAACTTCTGGACCTCCTCCCGCTTCAAAGACCTTTACCTCTTTGAAGGGTGAAAGCCTCCACGCTAGGTAAAGGCCACTTATCGAGGCACCTACTATCGCGACCATTAGAACACTACAAGGTTATCCCGGTGGATGACCTCGTCTGCATATTTATAGCCCAATATTTCCTCTATCTCATAGGTCTTTCTGCCCTTTATCATCTGGAGTTCCTCTGAACTGTAGTTCACCAATCCCTTGGCGAACTCTTGCCCATCTGGCCCTACACATAAAACTGCATCCCCTCTTTCGAACTTCCCTATAACCTCCATAACCCCTGAGGGCAAAAGGCTCTTCCCCTTCTCCAAGATGGCTTCTTTGGCCCCTTGGTCGACAAGCAATGTCCCCTTGGGTTTGAGGCTGAAGCCTATCCATCGCTTCTTACCCGTTAATCTCGAAGGCCCTGCTAAAAAGAGCGTCCCCACCACTTCACCCCTTAGAAGCCTATCCAAGACCACTGGATCGACCCCTTTTGTAACAAGGGTGTGGATCCCAGCCTTGGAGGCCATAAAGGCCGCCCTTACCTTAGTGGCCATCCCTCCGGTCCCTAGAGGCCCTTTGGGACCAAGGGCCTCCTTGCGGATCTCCTTGTCCACCCTTTCAACAAGGGTAAGGAGCTTTCCCCCCTCAGGCCCCCCGAGGAAGAAACCCTCCACATCGGTCAGTATCACCAATAAGCCGGCCTCTACAAGGACAGCAACGAGCGCTGCCAAGGTGTCGTTGTCGCCAAACCGTATCTCCTCTACGGCTACGGAGTCGTTCTCGTTGATAATGGGCAAAACCCCAAGGGACAACATGGTCAGGAGCGTACTACGGGCATTCAGGTACCTCCTCCTGTCCTTTACGTCCTCATGGGTCAAAAGGACCTGTCCCACCCGTAGCCCATGGGGTTCAAAGGCCTCCGCATAAAGGCGCATGAGATACCCTTGTCCAACGGCCGCAACGGCTTGGAGCTCTGAAATGGAAGAAGGGCGGCTCCTCAACCCCAGAAGTTCCATCCCCGCAGCAATTGCCCCAGAGGAAACTATAAGGATCTCAAAGCCCTTCTGTCTTAAAACCACCACCTCACGGGCTAGGTCTTTGATATATCCCCTTTTCAAACCCACGCGGGGCTCGACTAAAAGGCTCGACCCTATCTTGACTACAACCCGCTTGACTTCCTTAAGGAGCTTCTCCCTCAATTCGCGTTCGCCCATGGCTTCCCTTTTGAAAGCCTGAAAACCGTTTTCAAAAGCTCTTCTACCCCTTCTCCTGTAAGGGCAGATATGGCAAAAAAGGGCTTGCGCCTCCTTTCGAACTCCTCTTTTATCCCTTCCATTCTCTCCTTTACCTCGGGGAGGTCTATCTTATTCAACACTACGAGCTCGGGCTTCTCCAAGAGCTTGGGATCATAAAGTCCTAACTCCTGCCTTATCTGTTCATATCTCTTCAAGGGGTCCCCCTGATCACTTGCGTCGATTATGTGTAAAAGCAACTTCGTCCTCTCAACGTGCCTTAAAAACTGGCTCCCAAGCCCTGCCCCCTTATGGGCACCCTCTATTAGCCCCGGAATGTCAGCAAATACCAATTCTTCCTCCCCAAGCCTCACCACCCCTAGCTCTGGTACAAGGGTAGTGAAAGGATAAGGGGCGATCTTAGGACGGGCACGACTTATGCGGCTCAAAAAGGTGGACTTGCCTACGTTTGGGTACCCGATTATCCCGACGTCCGCAAGGACCTTGAGCTCAAGTCTCAAACGCCTCTCCTCACCCTTCTGCCCCGGTTCTGCAAAACGCGGAGCCTGTCTCGTAGGGGTAGCGAAATGGGCATTACCCCTTCCACCCCTACCACCCCTGGCTACCACTACCCTCTGGTAGGGTTCACATAGGTCAGCGATCAAAGCCCCAGTGTCTGCATCCTTTACGACTGTGCCGACAGGGACCTTCAAAAGGAGGTCTTCGCCGTCTTTACCGTGTTGCCTCTTGCCTTTGCCGTGTTCGCCGTTTTGGGCCCTATAGTTGCTTTTGTACTTATAGTCCAGGAGGGTCCTGAGATGGGGATCTGCCTCAAGGATCACGTCCCCACCCTTCCCCCCATCGCCTCCATCAGGTCCACCTTTGGGCACGTATTTCTCCCTGCGGAAGCTTACACAGCCATTGCCTCCGTCTCCGGCCTTCACCCAGATTTCAACTTCGTCTACGAACACCTGAAGATGGCCTTAGAGCCGAAAGGGACCCTCAAAAAAACTCAAGCAGAGGCAAGGGCCTCAAGAGGATAGACGCTCACCCTCTTTTTGTCCTTACCGAAGGTTTCGAACTTCACAATACCGTCTATTTTGGCAAACAACGTCCAGTCGCGACCTACCCCTACGTTTTTACCAGGATAAAACTTAGTACCCCTCTGCCTCACCAGGATGTTACCAGCGCGAACGAACTGACCGTCAAACCTCTTCACCCCCAAGCGCTTGCTTATGCTGTCACGCCCATTACGGGCAACACCCCCTGACTTCTTATGCGCCATCGGTCCCCACCTCCTTTATGGCCTCTATCCTCACCCAGGTATAGTACTGCCTGTGCCCTTTTGTGCGTTTGTAGTTCTTACGCCTCTTATACTTGAAGACTATGATCTTCTCCCCACGCCCCTGGTTCACTATGCGCCCAAGGACCTTGAAACCTTCCAAAAAGGGCCTCCCTACCTCAACCCTTCCGTCCTCCCTGTATAACAAAACAGGGAACTCCACCTCATCCCCTATCTGACCCTCTAACTTCTCCACCCTGATGACCTTGCCCTCTTCAACCCTGTACTGCTTCCCGCCCGTCATCACTATGGCATACTTCATCTCTCAAGCCCCCAAAG
>Ga0105163_1000543_pt1 | contig 22161 bp, 8 predicted proteins | sample JNZ110809AmetaG_FD_81531 | JGI IMG/M metagenome (GOLD analysis project Ga0105163, IMG submission 81531) | Hot spring microbial communities from Jinze hot spring, China to study Microbial Dark Matter (Phase II) - JNZ 110809A | ecosystem: Environmental > Aquatic > Thermal springs > Hot (42-90C) >... | reverse complement strand
TCTATGAACTGTCTTCTAAGGATGGCTGCCATGAATATGCAGAGTAGGCCTAGGGTTATCATTTGGGCTGCATGCCATATTATTGCCGGCGCATATAGGTGTAGTGGGCATGGCAGAACAACGTTTATAGGCCTACCAATCCAGCCGCCATTAACATATAGGTGCGGCTCAACTGGGTAGGCATCAACACGGCTCCACCAGAAGCAATACCACTTGATCAATATGTTGTCTTGGCCGCCGACAGTCCAAACGGCGCCGCCGCCCATCGTGCTTCTAGTAGCCATGCCGTATGCAACTTCGCTCCAGCATGTTGTTAGTGCTATTGTCATGATGCACATTGTTAGGATTACTGTTAGCTCCTGCTTTGTTAGCCTGAGCCTTCTGGGTAGTGGTGATGTGACTAATGTTAGGAGTAGGATTGTCCATAGGCCGACAGGCCAGAAGAAGTTGAATATGGATGGTGAGTCCCATGAGCCTACAACGTAATCGTATCCGCTGAAGTGGTGGCTTATCGTATATGAGCCGATAACATATGCAACTGTTAAGAAGATGCTTAAAGCAACGCCAACAACAAGCGCCCTTACAGTTAAACCCTTAACTAACTCAACTTTCTCGCTAGACATTCACTTCTCTCTCCTTAAAAATCTCCCAAAAAATAATTAGATTAGGGACTTAAAAAATTTTCGCAGCCCATAAATCCAATCACTGACAGCGATTGGACTGTTCTACAGTAAATATACCTTTTAGGTCGCGCTTACCTCCCGCTTTCCCCATAGGCAATTATCTCAACAGGTGGAAGCAGCCCTGAAGGAACCATCTCAACATCAAACTTTAGAAAGATTTGCAGGTAACTCAGGAAGACAGCCATCTGATCACCCCTTTTTGAAGACTCATGCTTCAACACCTCAATCTTGCGCAGATCCCCTGCAAACTCAGCCGCAGGTGTGTTGCGCACCTCAATTTCAAGGAGGTTTATGCCTGGCCTTAGGGCTTTAGTGATCTCCCAGCGGAAGGGCTTCCAAGCCCTTTCACCTAAATAAACGCCATTCAACCACACTCTTGCCGAGTAGCGCACATTCCTGCATTCTAGGAACAGGCGAGTCCCCTCAGGAATTCTTTCTAGCGGAAGATAAAACTCCTTTCTGTAGAGAACCGCACCACTATACGTTGGATATCCTAAATCTGACCAGCATTTAAGGTTAGAGAAACGTTTTTCCCCGTTGATCTCTATTAGCCAGTTATCAGATAAGTCTAGAACAGTGCCTAACGGTTCAAGTGGGATTTCCTGAGCATCCGCCTTAGGCAGTGAGGGGCCAATTAAAATAAGCTTTGTCTCATACGGTTCCAGATTTAACATGAATTCTACTTTGCCATTTCCTGCTGGACGCCCATCTAATGAAATATTTCGTCCTGACTCAGCGTCCCAAACCTGCAGAGAACCACTTCCGCTAACTATGGCTTTACAGCGCACTTTTTCCGCCCCCTCATTAAAGAAGAAAAATATATCCACATCAAACCAACGACGATGCAGATATTTTACTGATGGAATGAAGCGATCCAGTAGGACATCAGGCTCTGGCAAGATTTTAAGCAAGTGAGGTGTAACATCTTCATCTGGTAGACAAATAGCCCAACTAAGATCCACGCTTCTCTCCGCAGTCATAAATGAGTCGCCAACCACCATAAACGGCTTATAGCCGAGAAATATAACACGTCCGCCTGACTCCGCAAATTCTTTCAGCCGTTCTATTAGCTTCCGAGAGAGCACGCTCACTTGTGGAATAATCACAGCTCGATAAGTTTGCCCACTAAGATTTCTAAATCCTCCATTATCGATTTTGAGCACTGTTAAGAGGGATTCTTCATCCACAAAATCGAAGTCTCGCTGATTCTCTAACAGTTGTTGCGCAACCCTCCAAACCTTTCTGTCAGCGTCCTCATTGCCCATCCAGAGATCCCTCGAGGGATAGTATAAAGCGATTTGGGCACATGGCTGACCTAGGGACAACAGAAATGAAAGGCGATTCACATATTTTATGAGCGCTGGAAAATGAATGAACTGTGGATTAGTAAAAGTAAAGCGCTTAGGTGAAAAGATCTCTGTTAGAATGAGATTAACTCCACGAACAAGCTGATGATCTATAACCCATTTAGCTTGCTCTAAGGATAAACCTATACCATATACGGCAAAGCTCTCGCTGAGCACAAAACGCCTACCAAAGATATGAGCGACGGAAGAAGCCAGCTTAGGAAAGTCAGCCACCTTATCCATCCATATCTGACGCCAAATAGCATCTATAGCTGGCACATGAGTATACCGCATACACCTAAAGAAGTCGCCTTCAGTGCGAACAAGTATTTTCATGTTGTCTTCATGATTTAAATGCACGGTATACATGATACCATTCTTTTCACACCATTCAAATTGAAGCCTAAAGAAAACGTTACTGAAAATATTGGACCACACATCCCAGTAATCGGCTCTTGCACGCTTAGCTTCCTCAGGAATCTGCTTAAGAAAGAAGAATGGTATAAATGGCCTAACATCGTACCCCTTTCTCTTCATGAACTCTTCAAAAATATTTTCTGTCCAAGGGATTCCAGGTATAGAGTAGTCTGGCTCATCACCAAAAAAGCCCAAAACACTCTTCCCAAACTCTGACCCAATATAGGCTTTATACTTCTCATGAACCTCATGCAAAAATGCGGAAATAGCCTTAGGGTTAAGGTAGTCACATAAGGAGTACGTTGTATCCTTAGCTCCTTGAGGATGATGAACATACCTTGTAGGCGAAGTGCAGAAATGATGCTTTATTAACCATACTTGCCAGCTCCCTTCCGGCGCAACCCATTTAATCTTACCTGAACTAATGTCGAGCGGCATAGCTGTCTCATTGGATAGGTTAACCGCTATGGCGCCAACAGTATTTTCTGAAAGGTCCATTTCTAGAGTTTGTCCGCCCTGAACATTTATTTTTTCGCTAACAAGGAGAGCCTTCATTCGCAATTCAGGATACTTAACGTTAAACGTATCGCCTGCAAACCCGCTTGGATAACCTCCTTCGTCCGCTATCCAAACAAGCAAACCTTTCTCACGAGCTCGATCAACTATAAGCTTGATTATATTAAACCAGGCGTCTGAAAGATATCTAGGGTTAACCCCATGTCCTGCTGCCAATAGAACAGATGATATCCCAAGATCACTTATTTGATTTATCTCCTCAGATATTTTCTTCTCCGATAAGTCTCCACTAAGAATCCACCAATGAATAACTCCATGTCCCGGAGGAGGGTTACGGAAACTTGATAAAAGATTCTCGATTTCCTCCTCTCTCTCCTTCATCATATTTCCCCACGTGAAAATTATAGAAAATTAATTAGGACATTGGAAAATAAATCTTTCGACATTTAAATTTGAAATTACAAGGTTTTAAGCGCCCACTATTATTCTCTTCTTGTTTTTTATCCATCTTAAAATTATGCCTTGTATAAAATCTGTAGTTCTTTCAACAACGGTTTCCGGTGCACCAGCGACCAGCGGCTCAGAGATTAATTTAACCCTATAATAGTTCTCTACCGGACTTTTTACCATGACCAGTCTATTCCTTGTTCCCCTACTTAAATCAGTACCAGCATAGTAATCAAATTTAATTACTTTCACGATTTCTTTCTTAACATTCTCAATTTCTGGCATTTCCTCAATATTTTCAACCCTCTCAATATATCCTGCACTTAATTCCTTTAGCGAATCTACAAAGAAGTCCACAAAAAAGTCTTTTTCATTTAATGCCACTTTTAACGGCATGCTAAATTCTCTAGCCTGATAAGCCCTAAATATCTCCTCTCTACGCTTAACTTTTTCTTCTCTTGTCACTTTAACCCTCCTTACTTTAGAGGGAGTATAAGTATTGACTACCATAGCTGCTGGTCTCGCCGCAGAAATTAGCGAAACAAGGATAGCTAAAGCAAAGCCCAGAGCACTCCACCACCATTCAAGCTTTTCTCTAACCATTAGATCATGGCCGAAGAGCAACATTGTCCTGAAGAAGCCTAATCCAGCCACATATCCTATACTCCCACCCACCATGCCGAGAACTATGGCTTCAGCTACAAAAGTTAACCCTATATGCGTTGGATTGAGACCAAGAGTTGACAGAACCCTGATTTCTTTGCTTCTCTCATATGCGCTGTTAATCATAACCATCATAGTATTCAATATAACCATGATGAGGGGGATTAATAACTCAACAACACCTTTCATCTCTATGTAAACGCCAATATGATAATGTACAATAGTATTTCCGCGAGAGACGAAAACGTCATAGTTAAAGAACTGCACAAGATTCTTTACAGCTTCTTCAAGATTAACATCATCAGCAAATCGGAAGACTATTTCCGTTGGTATTACCAAAACTACTCCGCTCCTACTTTCATCAATCTTGCTTTGCAGGAATTTAGCTGTATTTAGGTTTAATATCATGATTTCTGTGTTGTTGCATGGTCTGACTTCGCCGTTTTGCAGTAAACGATATGGCCCGAACCTCTTCCCATCTATATCTAGAAGACCATCATACCGCTGTCCATTTATTAATCCCTTAATGACGAGGTTAGCTGTAATATCAGTTCCTAAAATTTCAATAGTTATGCTGTCACCAACCCCGACTCCAAGAGCCCTCGCCATATCACCGCTTATGAGAACCTCTCCAATTTCGTTCTCACTTAACCAGAACCCTTCCTCAATTATTTCCTCTAACCTACTATATGTTGATTCATTCATAGGCGAGATTGCTAGGACGCCGAAAATGGGCGCCTCTTTACCCAATATAAGATTTCTTAAGCGAGCTATAGGATTCAAGCTTATCGGGCTCTTCAATCTCAGAGAAACATTAAATATTGGTGCAATTCTTGACGAAATTAAGGATACGTCGCCATAACCTATTGAGATCCCACCAGCTCCGCGTTTTACTAAGATCCCCTCTGAGGGGGGCATGGCGTTTATTTTCTCAGAGATCACTCCAAAAGCTGTTCCAAAAGATGTTAGCGAAGTGAAGCATAAAATAAGGATACATATCGATAAAATTGTGAAGAAACCACGAATCTTCTTTCGTTTTATTTGACGTTTGCCCATAGAAAATATTATGGAGATAGCGCTCCTCCATAGAACCTCGCCCTCAACGCTCCTCTCTCTCCATATACGTGGCAATCCAAAAACAATAAAGAGAAAGCATGCAAAAGATGGAATAGAAGACCATATAAAAACTAACAGATTTTTCTCAATTAAAATATGAGCACCAGGGTACGTCAAATATAATATTAACGTAAGGAGAACATAGAAGAAAAAGCATGAAATTATCTTCCTTCTCTCGCTTTCAAAAAAGAAGAATGCTAAAACAACGCTGAATAAAGCCATAATAGCCGAGATATAAGCGGTATTTGTCACACTTATTATGAATTTCTGTGCTACCATTCCAGAAACATATTCAATTTTACCAAAGGCTTCACGAAGAAGAAACCAGGCTTTTTCAAATGAACTATCGTCCTGCACATAATGCAAGATTCTTTCAGCATCAAGAATCTTCTGATATGCATCGAGACCCAATATTCTCCTCTCCTCAAATGTCATAAATCCATATTTCTGGGCTTCGCTAACCTGCAAAGACGTGCTTTCATACTTACTTTTAACATCCTCCAGGCTCCTCCTTAAACTGTAGAGGGAGACTGAAATGTATTTAACGTCGCTCTGAGAAAGAATAAATGAGGAGCCATCTAAGTCTGTCACATAGAACTCTTTATAAACATACTTTAGGCCTCTCTCCTCAATCACTATGACTGACGTTCTGATCTTGAGATCAACTGGGATTTCGGCGGGAACAATAGCTATTTTCTCACTCAAGCCTAAATAGTAGGTGTCCTTACTCCTACCGTATTCTTGAAGAAATTCATATGGGCAAGAAGCTCTGACTACAACGCTTATTTCCATAGCGCGCTCTTCCGGGCTCGGAAGCTCCACTAAATACAATTTGCCTCCGATCTCTATTATTGCCCCAGGAGCTAAGAAAACATCTATGGCAATAGGCTCAAAAGACTTTATAGAAATAACTTTTTTAGTAGGCGCATACTCGATTCTCTTAGCGTTAAAATCTCCTTTATAAATGTAGAGATAGTAGGTTCTGCCGAAAATCCCGGTGAAAAAGCATTTGCCATTTTCATCAGTAAAGGTTGTAGTGACCATGTCGCGGGAAACATCAACTATAATAATTGTTGCACCTCGAACTGGGGCTTGCGATTTCGCATCAAAAACATTTACATATACACTTATGCTTTCAGAGTAAGCTAGGCTGATAATAGAGCAAGACTCAAGTAGAATTAAAAGTAGCATTAGCGTCAGGGCGATTTTTGTAAACAATCTTTGAAACATTAAATATCACAAGGATATTAGTATCCTAAACCTTTATTAATTTTTTGTTTTTGGTCTTCTCTATTTTACATCTTCTTTAGTAGAGTGGTATATAGCTGCAAGGAACTTAATATTCTGATTGAAACAATGACTAATTTCTATAATTATTTATAGCTATATCATAGATGGTTTTAAGAAAGCAAAAGAAATATATGAGCCATGCAAATTAAAAGGAAAGGTATGAGAGGGCATTAAAATGACCAGTAAATGTTCTACAAAATCCATTCTAGGAGAAATAGAACTATACTTTGAGAAGCTTTCTAAGTTTGACCGAAAGGCGGAGCCTGTAAGCGTCGCCATACCCTTTCCTAAAGGTCTATTAGTTGACCCCGAACAACTTCAGATTTTAGATGGAGAAAAGTTCCTTTTCTCGCAAAAATATATAACAGCTAAATGGGATGATGGAAGCATAAAATGGCTTTTAGTTCATTTTCAGGTCGACTTGCCCGGAAATAAATCGAAAAAGATTCGAGCAATCATATATAAAGAAGGGGTCGCGGTATCGCCACCAGAGATTTGCGTTCAAGTAATAAAATCTACGGAAGGCGTAACCATTAATACCGGGCCATTAATTCTAAACGTTCAAAAGAAAGGTTTTGATATATTTCGTGAAGTTATCTTTGAGGGACGGAGGTTATGGGGGCCTGGATTTACTTCAGGGTTCTATATTATTAGCGATGATGGAAGCTATTATACTACTTCTAGAGACGAAGCTGAAATAACTGTAGATGAGGAAGGCCCCCTAAGAGCTGTGGTCTCCGCGCATGGCAAGCATAGGGATGAAAGCGGCCGCACGCTTTTTGATTACCGCACACGCATAATAGCTTATGCCGGAAAGCCATACGTTGAAGTTGAATACCAATTCATTAATAGAGAGAGAGTCCCAGAAGTTATTATAAAAGAGATAGGTCTCCATATTAGCAAAGAGCCAAAGGGGACACCGCGTTTAGCCATAGGAGAAGGGTACTATCAGACGAGAATAGAGCATAGCACTAAAGCTTTAGAGAAGCTTATAAACGCCGAGACTATTCTATGGCAATCTAATGAACATGACGAGGAATGCTTTTATGGAGATTTTTGGGCAGACTTTATGGACGAAGAATCAGGTCTCGCAGTAAGTATTTATCAGGCTCATCAAAACTTTCCAAAGGCTCTCAAAGTTAATTCACATGGCATCACCGTCCTATTATATCCATCTGTAGAGAAGCCGATTGGAATATTGCAGGGCGTTGCTAAAACGCATAAAATAATGCTTAATTTTCATAAGCCAGACGCTGATCTAGAGGAGATTTCCTCACGCAGCTTACAATTTCAGCTTCCAGATCAACCAATAATACCGGAAAGCTGGTATGAAAAATCAAATGTTTGGCAAGAAAGGGTTTTTGTGAAGAAAATATGCAACCGACTTGAACTTCTTCTAATAGATATGATAGATAACCGCTCAAAAGGTTTAGGTATGCTCAGTTTCGGCGACGGGCCCGAAGCTGGATATACTGAGCAAGGAAGAGGACGTGGTGACATAGTGTGGTGCAACAATGAATATGATCCTCCCCACGCTCTTTTCATACAATATGCGCGAACTGGCGAGAGGAGGTTTAGGGCGCTAGCTGAAGCAGCTGCACAGCACTGGATCGACGTGGATTTCTGTCATTTTAGCGAAAATCCACTGCGTGAAGGGGGTCAGATAATTCATAGCGCTAGACATGCGACTGGCGGAGTTACAATCTCACATGAATGGGTTCAAGGCCTTCTCGATTTCTATCACTTCACTGGAAAGAGGGAGGCGCTGGAAAAAGCCTTAGCCATTGGAGAAAATATAATAAGACATCTACGTTCCCCTGCCTATCAAAGGCTGGGTTACTTTCAAGCAAGAGATACCGGATGGGCACTTCTGTCCTTATTATCTCTTTATCAAGAAACTTACGAGAAACGTTATCTAGATATAGCTAAAGAAATAGTTGAAAGTTTCCTGCAATGGAAGGAAAAATTCGGCACTTTTCTCGCTCCCTATACAAGCCATACGCAGGTGAGAGTCCCCTTTATGATAACTATAGCATTGAATTCCCTCATGCGCTATTATTGGATAACTGGGGATGAAAGAGTTAAAAAAGTAATAGTCGAAGTTCTTGACGATTTAATAGAGAATGCCATTATGCGTGGTGGGATTCTATACTACAAGGAACTTCCATCGTTACAACATAGAAGCCCAACACCACATTTCCTCGAATCCCTAGCTTATGCTTATGAGCTCACAGGAGATCAGAAGTATCTTAGAATTGGTCTAAGGCAGCTTGAATATATGTTAGATCGGGGATTTAGAAGAGGAGGCTTACCTGGGCGGAAGGAGGTTAGAGGAGACTCGATAGTTAAAGGCTATGGATTGCCAGGTCCAGGGTTTGCTTTCGCTTCAAGCTTAATCTCTATACTAACCTTTTACAAGGCTGCATCCGAAAATAACATGCTAGATCATTTAGACTACAAATATTAATTAATGCCGATGTCGACAGTTTCAAAATAAAATAGACGTAGAGCGTAATAAATCTATGGGATGGAAAGGTCTCATACTTCTAAAGAGGATGGCTTCAACTCGGAGATTGGATGGATAAAAATGGACTTAACAAAGCTCTCCTCAAGAAATCATCTTTAAGAAAGGGTGCTGGGGGAAGGTCGATGAAGGAGCCTAATGAATCCGAAAGAAAGCTAAGGCTGATGAACCCTCAGAGCTATGTAAGTCTACCTAAAACTACATAGCTCAGAACCTCGTCTCTATTTTATTTTTTAACTCTGAAGAGTGTTTATTTACAAACCAAATACAAGGTTGGATCAATCTATCTGTTTGACAGAGTAATCTCTTCGTTAAGTATGTTCTAGTAGTCTTTGGAGTAGAATGACATAAAGGTTTCGTCAATCACCGTTAGTCGGATATTTCACCCTAAAAGAATAGGAACTCTCCCGTTGAATCCTTCATGGAAAAATCTTATAAAGAGAATAATTTCTTTCCTGTTTTGAGAGGATAGTTATGGAGGGGAGGTCCTTTAACGATTTATTGCTGAGCGCTGCTTTAGCTGCTGGAGACAAAAGGTTTGATCCTGATGTCGACTTGCTAGTTCACGAGTTCATTCCGACAAAGGGAACAATCCATACTACAGTGCGTGGAGGACTAGTTCATCCCTTTCGAGAGTCCGCGGAGTATGCGCTTTACTTGTTAGAGAGCAGGGAAGCGGAGAGAAAGAGTAGAGCTGAGAGAATTTTGAGACGTGTAATTAGCGCTCAAGACACGGATCCAAAAAGCTCCACATATGGAATTTGGCCATACTTTTTAGAGGAGCCTCTTTCGCAAATGAAACCCCCCGATTGGAACTGGGCTGATTTCATCGGCTCCACGCTGCTGATTATAGAGATCCGTCATGGAGAAAACTTGCCCCCCAGCTTGAGGGAGGATATTAGACGCGCAATTGAAAATGCTGCTAGATCTATAGAGAGGAGGAACGTTACCACACATTACACTAACATAGCTGTAATGGGAACATTTGTTGTTCTCGCCACAGCAGAGAACTTCGAACTAAAAGACTTATGGACCTACGCTACGAATAGACTTAAGAGGCTTGCTGCTACAATAGATGAGAGCGGCAGTTTCTCCGAATTTAATAGTCCAACATACACAGTTAATGTGACAATAACGAATCTAACTAGAATGCTAATGTTTATAAGAGATGAGCAGTCGCGGTCTATAATCGAGAAGATTCATAGAAGAGCATGGCTGCATGTCGTTAAGCACTGGCATGCGCCAACCCGTCAAATCTCAGGTCCTATGAGCCGATGCTATGTGGATGATCTTCGTGAAAATAGCACCGTGCAACTAATACTTCAGAAGGCAACTAAAGGGGCGCTTAAATTCTATGAGGGGGTAAATATCCCTCAAACGCTTGGGGCGGGCATGGTTGCCGTACATGATTATTGCTGTCCAGATGAATTAATCCCCAAGTTTTTAGAGGCACATCTCATCTCGATTCAGCATAGAGAGCTCTTCAGGATGTTTACTGTACCAGGCTCTTGGTCACCTGGCTATCAGATTGATTGGCTGCCCGTAGATCAGCCTGTCAGAGTATTCCCTCAGCAGGGCACAACTTGGCTAGACAGATTCTTTTCACTTGGAACCTGTAACTGGTCAACTCTTTGGAATCAGAGCCGCCCGCTAATCGCATACTGGCTTCGGAAAGATTATTTGGGAAAACTAAATCCTCCAGGCTGCTTTATCCGCTTCCGATTCATAAAAGATGACTTTGACTTTGCTTCTGCGAACATATTTACTGTGCAAGACGGACCTCATGTGCTAGCCATCGTGAATTTTTCTTTTTTAGGAGGAGACAGACACCCATCACTAGACATCATTAAAGATGGGGTTTTCGAGGCAAAGTGTTTAAAGGCAACGTTTACCCTTTCAGGGGCGCCAAAAGATTTACAGGTGCTATGTAATGGGGAGAGAGTTGATTTGCCCTACACGTTTAAGATAGGTGATAGACTATCCATGGATTTAGATGGAGTTTATTTGGGAATAATATTCCCTGGAGCATGCTTTGGCGAGCATCCCTTACGTGGCGAAATCAAACGTAATGAAAACGAGGCTGAATGCAGTATAATTCTTCTTGATAGACATGAGCCTGAAAGAATATCTTGGAGAAACATTAGAAAAGCTTTTGTTGCTATAGCATTAACAATGTCTTCCGATTATAATTCATTAGAGGAGTTTGATGAGATTTATGGTAGCTGGAGTCTCTTGTTAAAGGAGAAAGACCCACGCTTGCACCTCACTTGGAAGACTCCGAGAGGAAAACTTTATCTTTCCTCCCTCTCATCAATAAGAACCTTCGCAGAACATCTCTCCTTCTACAGTGCTCTGATAAATCGCCGCCCAATACCAATTGTAAGGCTTTCGGGAGAAAGAATATTTGTTTAGAAACGCCCCACAATTCTTTTTCTATCTTTAGCCCAATTTATTAGTATATTATGAACTAAGTTAACGCCTCTATTTAGGATTTCCTCGGGCATTCCAGGTTCTAAAGGCTTACATATAACCTTAACTATATAGTAATCTCTATCTAGGAACATAGAGCATTCGACAGTATTCTCAGTTGTAAATCTCAGCCCCCCTTCAACACAAACATACTTGAAACTCAGGCTTCTCACGACCTGCCCACTCGGCGTGATTTTTTCAGGCTCCTCAAAAATATCTTGCGTGCCCTCCTCAAGAATCCTCGTTTCTCGTTCCTTAAGCTTATCAATTAGGTAGCCCATGAAGAAATCGATTTCACTCTTCAACACTCTAACTGGTAGCACATATTCTCGCTCCTCAAAAGCCTTGAAAATTTTAAGCTCCCGTTTAACCCTTTCTTCCTCACTGATCCTTAAGCGCTTAATTAGAGATGGCGTGTAAAGTTTAACTGCGAGCGCCGCCGGTCTAATTGCGGCAATTAGTGAAACGCATATTGAAAGTAATAAGCCCATCAGGCTCCACCACCACTCAATTTTAGGATGAACCATTAATTCTTGACCCAAAAAGATCATAAGCCTATAGAAGCCTAAGCCAAACAGATAGCCAGCTCCCCCTCCAATAATCGCTATTACTATTGCTTCAGCTAAAAATAAGAAGCTTATATGGGTTGGGTTTAAACCAACTGTTGAGAGAACCCTGATTTCATGTCTCCGCTCATATACTGCGGTCAACATTACTAGACCTACATTTAATGTGACCATAATCATTGAAAAGATTATTTCTGTAACGCCTTTAACCTCAAAACGGAAGCCAAGATAGTATTTTGTTATTTCGCTGCCTTTAGCCACAAAGACGGTACACTCCATTGCGAAAGATAGTATGCTTATGAGTGAAGATAAGTCATCCCATGACTGCGGCGTGAAAATGATTCTGGAAATTACCGCTATCTGCGGTGCATGAACTCCTAGGAGTGCCAGCAAACTTTCTTGGATTGCAAGTGCCTCCCGCCAATCCATTAAAATAACATCGTCTGGGTCACAGTATTCTATTAAGATCTTTTCATCTCTTTTAACTAAGCGCATTGGCATAATAGGCCTTCCATTAAAATCAACCTTTTGTCTGAGACCCTCACCCTCAAAGAACCCTCTTACAACAACCTCTCTGCTAAATATGCCTCCAAAAGTGATATTCAGCCGGTCTCCAGTTTTAATTCCTAAATTTTTTCCAAGGTTGTAGCTTAAAATTATGCCGCTCCTATCCTCAGGGTCAAGTTTAAAGTCTATCATGGTCGAATAAATATTTGTGTATTGTTGTTCTGTTTGGAATAGGAAGCCTATCACGCCATAGATATCCTTTACCTTATTCCCTATGCTTATTTGAGCTATAGGGTTAAGGCTCGGCATATTTTCAACTTTAGGTGCAATCATCTGCGCTTTCAGATCCTCCAGCATTTTTATGTCTGATTCAGACAATGGGATTAGAACGCTCCTATCTTCAGGTGAACGCTCAACAAATATTCCGACAGCCATAACATTGGCAGGCATGGTTTTTGATAAAATTCCGTAAACACTTCCAAACGAAGTGAAAGCTGTAAAGGCCATTACCAGAAGCATTATTGAGATTAATGTTAGGCCGCACCGAATTCTTCGACGCTTCACCTGTCGCTTAGCTATAGAGAAAATTGTTGCAATAGCGCTTCTAATAGACACGCGTCCTTCCAAGCTCGACTCCTTCCAAACCTTTGGAGCCCAGAAAATCATTATAGAAACAATAAGTATTGACAGTATGGAGAAGCTCAAGAAGGTTAAGATGCGTTCTCCTGCCACTGCTCTTTGCATTCCAGGATATACAATAAATAGCGATGCTAAAATTGCTGAGTACATACAAAAACTTAAGATTACCTTTTTCTTTTCGCTCTCAGAAAGGAATAATCCAAGCGAAACAGAATAGATTGCAAAAAATGCTGGTAAATATATGGCATTCTCATAGGCTCTTCTACGCATAAAGTCAAGGCTCCTATATATCGATTCAATTAAGCTAAGTGCCCTACGCAGTGAGAGCCAGCAGTTAGCATAATTATGTTTAGTGAGATGTAGGTACGCTTCCTCTAAAAGCGATAATGCCTCTTTCAATTTTTCCCGCTCATTCCAGACGTCAAATCCCTCTCCTCGAGCTTTTTCTATCTCTGAGAGGGTCTTTGACACGTAATTTTGAATTATGGGGAAGCTCGCATGTAGAGAGAACCATGCGAGACTCACATTAACGCTTTCTCCTTGGCTGAGAAAGAAGCCCTTGCCACCATCATCTATTATAAAGCTCCTCTCAAAGAAGCCACGCTCGGCGCTATAGAAGAAGGCAGTAACGTTAAGGTAAACCTTCGTATTGGCTGGAACTATAATAGTTCTACTGTTAAGGTACAAAAAATATGTATCGGGAGAGAGGCGTCCAAATCCATATCGGCTTAAATATGTAGCATTATATCTCTCTACTAGGGGGTCGGTAACTATAACGCCGACGGAAAACTGATGTGGTTGAATAACGCTCTCAATGTACCAGAAATCATCTGTTAAGAAGATGGTTCCGGCTGGAATCAACTTGAAGGAAACATTTACAAAACTATTTTCTTCATAGAGGGTAACTACTTTTCTTGTAGACGGCGCATATATAAATTTGCCCCTTATAGGATCGCCCACATAAGCATATATATAGTATTTTCTGCCAACCCTTAGGTATGGGGAACTGGCTAGATAGCAGCCGTCAGAATCCGTAATATATATTCCAGCGCCAATCTTAGGCTCTGAACATCCTATAATATCCCATATAAGGACGGTGGCATTTGGTATTGGTCGGCCACTTATAGCATCCACAACTTTGCCGCATATTACAAGGGATCCTTCCTCACATCTAGTGTTTATAGGAAATATAGCTATCCCTAGGAATAAGAGAAGGGATAAAAAGGTTAAAAAGCCACGTGGTTGGGGATAATTCCTCACGTAAAGCGGCCCCCGCTGGGACATAGACACTTAAACATTTTTATCCAACCGCATTAAATAAGTTTTCCGCTAGGTAAAGTTGTTTTAGTATGGCAGTACCCATTGCGCCTTTAATATTAGCGAGAATGCTGCTGAGATAGTTCCCATTATGCTATAGCCAGCGCTTAGGCCTGAAGCTATAGCGTATTTTCCAACCCCCCAAGACTGGCTTGCTTTCTTTGCAAGGATGTACTTTCCAATTATAGATCCGAGAAGAAGCATGGGCAGCGCGTCATACATTTCAGCTCCACTGCCAGCTACTCCATAACCTCCTGGAAGACTTATGCCTACTATTATTGCGTAGTATAGTATTGCCATGTTTCTCCATGCGAGTAACGCGTAGAGGGCTATACCTGTAATAATTGAGAACATTATTATATCTGGCTTAAGAACAATTCCTCTTTCAAACCATTTGAGGAACAGGAGCTGCCAATATGCTTGGTTGGTCCAGCTTATCATTGAGTGAGGATAAGCTCCGGAAGGTATTGGGGCAATACCCCAGAATATTGAAGCAAATATTAGCCCGGAGATCACTCCTAAAACAAATGAAATGAAGTATGCTAAGACATATTCTGTTAATCGAATCCTACACATTCTCGCCATTCTAAAGTTCCCAACCCAGCCAGCGCCACCAGTATTCATTAGTTCAAGAGGGGCGAACCATAAATTTAAGTTTGGCTTTACTCCGGCAAGTGAAATAACCGCTTGCTTAAAGTACGGTATATTGAAGGCGCTGCTTGTTAGACCAGCCGAAGCTGAAGCTACGAGGGTCGCCATAAAGGACCAGCCTATTGTGAATAAAGCATTTAAATACCATGGGAACTCAGGCGTGATCCATGATGTTATAGCAACTATTGCTGATGAAGAAACTATATATGTTATAATTATCCATTTCAATGATATCAATCCTTCCCTTCTTTCATCTACGCCAAGACTACGCAGTGATTTGAGACCATCTATAATGGTTTTTCTGAAGACAATGAATGGGGCTATTGCACCAACTATAGATAGGCCGAACTGCACGCTTGTCCAGAACCTGATCTGAGACCACCAAATACAGTATCCCTCACTTGCTCCGGGCATCCAGGCGCCCATCTCTAATCCTCCACTAGGCCATATTCCAAATCTAACTAAAAGATGATTTCCGACAAGATAAGCTGCATATGCAGGTATAGCCATGGCCAACACCACTTTAGGATCAAGGAGTAAACCAGCTACCAATGCGAAAACATCAATAAGTATGCCAAAGGATGCGCCAGGCATAACTTGTTCTAATGCAACATTTAAGGAGATCGCTTGCATTCCACCTAATGCTCCTCCTAGAACCCCTCCTGTAATGGAGCCGAGAAGCGGACCCGGAAGACCGAAGATGGCTCCTAATGCAGCAGCCACCATAAATGGTTTATAAGTTGGGCCATGCTCCGCAATTGATATGACACCAATAGCTGTTGCCGCCTGCAGCGGATAGTCGAGTCTCTGCCTAGCTACAAATATTTGATAGCAGAGAAAGCCCAGTGATATATTCATTAGCCAGCTTAGGATGGTTACCGCCAGCAAGATTACTAGCGGCACAAGTAGATCTACATGAAAGAGGGATCTAATGTAACCTAGTACTAATGGGGAACTTTTTGGGGGAGCAAACCACCATGGGATTTCTCTCTCTAAACCAAACTCATATATGACGGGGCTATTCACAAAATATATCCTCCAGATTAAACCATATATTCCTGCCCATGTCCCGGGGAGAATAAATAGTGCAGCCGCCCATAAAGCTACAAATGAGAAGTTCTGCAGTATTAAAACCTCTTGTCGAGTTAAGGGGTTGCCCATAAGTCTCGCTAACTCCGCCCATAACAAAACTATGAGCCAAGATGATACTAGGCCTAGGCTGCCTCCGATCGTGAGCTGCGAATATATTATAGCGGGAGCTATTACTAAAGCTCCCACAATTAACGCCATCATTGTTCTCCATGTTATGCAAGGCTTAAATTCTTCTACCTCCACACTCATCTCTTCTCACCACCAAATTGAATATTTTTCTCTTCAATAAAAGCTAATTTCTTACCTTCCTCTATATATTGCATCTTTTCTTGCGGTGTGAGTGCTTTCCAGATTAACATTTGTTGTCTCAGATCGTCTAGCAGTAGGTAGTTGGCGGTTTCCCACGCATATCGGTATCCTTCAAGCCTCTCTAGATAGACACTGAATATAAATCTGTTCTCTGAAGGCATATATTCAGCCGTTACTCGAAACACTTGAACTAACCCTGCATCCCAAGGCGCCAACTGCACTATTGACTCAATAGATTTAGCCAGTAGCCCGGTCCTCTTAAAGGATACTCCTCTCGTCATGAAGACGCCGGCTCTTTCCGTTTTATGAATGTCCAAGTATTCATAGATGAATGCCATTATGCCGTTGACCTCTTCGTCAGTAGTAACGGAGAATGGCATCGGTATAATCCATTTGTCACCTACTGGCTTAGTTGGTGGCCTCCAACCTCTCTCGACGGATGGAGTTACAGTACTCGCAGCCTTTCTAACCGGATACATTGCTGAGGCTATAACTGTTGCAAGCGAAACACTTATGGATAAGAGTACATATGCAGAGACGAAGCTCGGGTAAAAGCCCTCCGGTCTAAGGCCAAGAACATCTATTACCCAAACACAAATTATTCCAGAGAGATAGCCTATTGTGGCGCTTATAATAGCCACTAAAACTATTTCTGCTAGGAACATGCTTCCTACATGTAGAGGAGATAGGCCTACTACGCTATAGATGGATATATCTTTTGTCCTCTCATATAATGATCCAAGCATAACATTCAGAATAGTAAAGCCTCCTATGGCAAGCGGAATTAGTATTGTTTCAAAGCCCGCGAAGGCAAATGCGGGTATTGAATAGTAGTAGGCTACTACTCCCCCTAACCCGACAATAATAAATACATTCATTTGAATAGCTATTGTTCTTGCAAATGTAACAATCTGCTGAATATCTCCGCCTCTGGGAACCATAGCAATATTTACAATAGAGCCGCCAAGGTCGAGCGCAAGCTTCAAGGGAATAATTACGACATTTGTGGCTTGAAGACGCACTTCTATTTGTCCACCAGATGACGCTGAGTAGTCTATAGGAGTTATAGGCAGTTGATCTAAGTCTACTATTGTCATAAGGAGCTTGTCATCGAAGATTCCCACTATTGTTAGATTTAGACCCCACACATTTATGACATCACCTATCTTCTTGCCTAGCGCAGCACTCATATATTGTGGGATAATGCAGGAATAATATTCGCCTTGAACAAACCAACGGTTTCGTGGCTCAGCAATTAATGCACGGCTTATTCCTGTAATTTCGTCCTCCTCTGCCTCAAGGCCTAGAAAACCTTGAACTACAACTACTGGTGAGATACGAAGCTGCTGCTGTGGTGGATGCAGCCATGCCCTTGCGCAAATTATAAATTTGTCTGCATACGATGACCTCAAATAATCGTATGTCATTTCAGGTAAACTTCTGAAGATGCCTCCTACTGCTAGAGGATGTTTAATGAGGAGCCCATTATATAATGTTTGAGCTGGCTTATGCGTAGTTCTAACGGCGGTCGTCCAAGCTACAGAGGTGAAAGCTACAAGTGAGAATGTTATAACAGAGATCGAGATTATTGTCAGCGCAGATCTAAACTTTCTCCTTCTCATATTTTGCACTCCCAAAGAGAAAGCCAGAGCTGCTGCACTCATACGGCTTATCTCAGCAAAATGTAATCCCAGAATCTTCTTTTTGAGCTCTCCAAGAAATGATGCAAATACGCCAAATATTATTCCCAATACAGGTATGGCGATAGCTACTATTGTGAAGGCTACAACTATTACGTATATATTGGTGACTAAATGGAAGCCTGGGTGAATTAGGGCCACTGAAAGGGCGCATGCTGAATAAATTAGTAGAGTTGCCATTAGTCTTTTTATTCCAATAGTATTGACGAGCAGGCGTTCAAGTAGAATGGCGCAAGGTAATATTATCAGAAAGATGAATACAGTTGTATTCATTATATCAAAGTAGAATGATACTGTAGAACCATAGGCTGTGATTAGGTGAGACCATGCGGAACTAATCTTTGCATATGCCATGCTATATGATTTATTCTTAAAGGCGTCTAACGCATCTCTAAAATCTTTCGTGGCTAGCTCTAAGTATAGCTCAGCTCTCGGGCTATAAGCATGGAACTTTCGGGCCTTATCAAGCCGCCCCTCTACGAGAAAGTATAGATTAGATACTATGTGGAACGGAGTGTTATATAGGCGTAAATGTTCTCCGCTCCTTAAGACGTACCCCTTGCCTTCAGGGTTCTCTCTAGTTATATTTGCTAAAATTCCAACCAATGATCCTTTAAGGGAGAAAAGTATCTCAAGGGGTGTTTCCGAGGGTAGAAATAATATCGCATCCATTCTATCAGCCATTAGAGGCCCGATTGAAAGAGGCGAGACCAGCGGAGTATGCGTTAGGAAATTCAGAACTTGGAAGGAGAATCCCGCAGCTGTAAATTCCTCCGCGGATCGTGGATCTACGAGACCATGTAAAGATATTGAGGACACTTTAAAGACTCTAACCCATACTTGAGTATCCGGCCGGTATATGGTTGAAATAAATAAGTATGGACGTGGTGGACCATAACCGCCATACTCATCAGCCCATTCGACAGCGCCGGTAGTGTAATTAATTACGAAGCCGCTGACATGATATTGCAATTGTACAAATGGCTGATTTGCCGCAGGCGGCGCTGAGGGGCGAATACCTCTAAAAACCACCTCTCCTTTATCATCTGTGAGTAGGACTATATTAGGGGATTGAACGAGGTGGGTCATCGGTGTAGATAGATAGACAAGCGCGTAAGGAACCGGTTCGTACCATCCTGTAGTTATATTATATTTAATGACAGATATTGTGAGAGATGCAAAGCCGTAGCCAGGTGCCATGGTTGTGGGATATAACGCTAAACCTGGCGAAAGTATATCTTCCATAGAGAAAGCGTAAAGTATGCAGAAAGTACATTCAACCTGAGGAATAAGTTTCTCGAAGTTTAATAGCTCAAATTTATCATGCGGAGTAAAGACTTGAGCTAACAGACAATTTGTAGTTCTAATGACAACACTAAGTCCGCCCGCAAGCGAAAATGCTTCAGCCTCGAAGACTAATGGATAGCGCGGAGGTTCCATTACGCCGCCAAACACCATGCTTCCTGGTTCAGCTGTTGTTGTAGCAACATAGTAGCTGTCATAAATGCGAAATTCCCTATTAATCCCCCTTATTAATGCTCTTCCAGTGGCAGGTTCATAGTATGTGAGAATCTTCTTGAAGATTGTTATGCTTAACCATTTAAATCTGAGGTCGAAGCCGGGCATTGCTAAATGCAGCTTATAGAAGTCTCCCCAATATGAGACCGCAATATCTTCCGACTCCGTTGAAAAAGCCATCTGGAATAACACTTTATATTTTAGTCCTACTTCATCAAAATGTTTCCAAACAAATTCTCTGCCGCCAGCTAAAGCAAAGCTATGACCGGAAAATGCTACAAATAAGACCGGCCTCCTAGGAGGATTTGCAGCCATGTATCTTGCTAGTTCAAGGAGCGAAGCTATTCCAAGCGCTTCAGTTGCGCCCGGCGCCAATGAGGGTACAATTGAGTATGAATCATAATAGGCGGAGATTATCATTCCATCATTCTCAAGCTCAGGTTCTGTTCCTGGGATAAGGCCGACGACGTTCCAAGTTTCCACGTTTTCCCATCTCATCTGTGACTTAACATTCACAATAACCCTCTTACCACTGAGCGCTAATTTCTTGAGATATAGGCCGTCTTCCCTAGAGACCCAAAGTCTAGGCATAGATATGGGAATTTGTAGCTGTTTCATTAGCGCATCTGTGCGTAACGTTGGTAATTCTGGCTCTATAAATATTACTGCCTTTCCACCCAATAACATTACGTTCCGCCAATACCATCTTGTATCAAAATCCATTAAAACAATGCTCCCTTCAACTTCTTTTCCATCAAACTCCTCAATTCTTCCCGAACCACCCCAAATAAGAGGACCTTCTATGCCATCTGGAGGAGTACATGAGGGGTTAACATGGTTAGGAAGCAAGGGATAAGCCACTATTTCTCTTATTTCTGGCTCAAGAACCGTTATTTTCGCACCATAATCAACTGGAACGGTAACGTTAAAACTCTCAAAGTGAACATCTCTAAGGCCATATTCTTCAAATTTCTCTTTTATATATTCCGCAGCTAACCTATTGCCTGGGTATCCGGGAATTCTTGAGCCTAAGCTCGACAAATATTTTACATGAGATTGAATTAAACTAATATTTATATTGCTGACAATCCTTCTAAAATCAACAGGTGAACCTTGCTCGATAGGCGAAGTATCAAAGCCAATAAATTTGCCAGCAGAAGAAGCCTGGAAAGAGAAAGATAACATTATTAGAAAAGATGTTAGGATTAAGGCAAATATTCTTCGTCCATCCTCTCTTCTTTGCAGATACATAAGTTTTCCCTTTCTGAAAAGAGGTGGAGGTGATATTTAAAAATTTCTGGAAAGAGACTTTTACCTCAGAATCTTACAAGATATTTATGCATCACTTCTCTATAAAAAAAGAAGGAAGGCAGATAGTTGTCTACGTTATCCGCAGCCATGGCGCTATGGTGAGCAGTATTGTAGTTACATACTCCGTGAATACATTTAGCATCTGCCCTGAAATTATGCCTATAGCTATTGGTATACCGTACTTTGTGTACGCTCTTACACCACCTATCCTGAATGTGACAACCTTAAATATCCATGCAATTAACACTACAATTGGCTGGATATTTTGACCTATCACGAAAGAGTTTGCTAACACAAAGCCTGCCGGGTTGATTGGGAAGCCTGGGAACCTTAGCTTCGCAAAGAACAATCCTCCCATTATGAAGAACCCTGCCAGGATTTGTGGCCAATAGCCTATTTGTCCTGGATCTGGGTCATAATAGTTTCCAGCTGGGTTTGATGGATCGTTTACTGAAGTAAACCAGAACCTATATCCTGCGCCGTTCATTATTCCAACCGTGTAGGCTAGATACCATGTCAATACATGAGTTGTAATGGCGGTTACTACTAAGGCAATGGTATTCGCCATAAATTGGTCTTTTACAGAACTTCTTGAGAGACTTGCTATCTTATAGCTTTCCATTCCTAGCGCAGCATAATTCATCAGTGTTGAGTTAGCTGGGAAGCCGGCTATACAGCTAGCTAAATATATGTTTGTGAAATATGTCTGCCCCATTTGCGCTTGTGGCGTTGTTCCAGTGACCTCTGGCCATAATCCTAGACCCTGACCTAAATGATGGGCTACACCAGTTGCCAGCCTTGGATGCCCAAATATCTGCGGTATTATGCCCGATTCTCCCCTGGCTCGCGCTGAGCCCATTGCATATATAGCCGCCAACACAATCATTATAAATCCATAGAGTAGGTTTGCGCCTGATACGGCCCATAATATGAGCAGTAGTATAAGACCGCAGATCGTCATTAGGAAGGCGTATCTGTATGGTAGTGGTTCTTTTGATTCGTATTCCTTGTTGGGGCGTAGGATGCATGAGAATACAGCCTTATAATCTTTCCAGCCGAGCACTATAGGCCATATAAATA
>Ga0105163_1000542_pt1 | contig 22181 bp, 18 predicted proteins | sample JNZ110809AmetaG_FD_81531 | JGI IMG/M metagenome (GOLD analysis project Ga0105163, IMG submission 81531) | Hot spring microbial communities from Jinze hot spring, China to study Microbial Dark Matter (Phase II) - JNZ 110809A | ecosystem: Environmental > Aquatic > Thermal springs > Hot (42-90C) >... | reverse complement strand
AAATGCGTATTCAGTATCACACCACACACATCTTAAATCGCAATAAGTTAATCTCACGAAGACACATGGAAGACCCATCCAGCTTGATTCACCTTGTATGCTGAAGAAAATTTCATTTACAGTAAGTATGTCCTCGCCCTTGTTTATTTCCATCTTTAAGTGGGTGGTTATTCTTGATAGATTGCGGAATATTTTTCGGTTTCCCAGATTTCAACGAAATCAATTTCAAGACCATTATGTTTGGAAAGTTTTAGTTTGAGTTCATCATAGAAAAATTTCGCGAGGTTTTCCGCCGTTGGCTGTATTTTATCAAAGGGTGGTATATCGTTAAGGTGGTAATGATCAAGTTTATTAACGATTTCATTTAGAATTTTTGATAGTTCCTTAAAGTCAATCGTCATCCCAAAATTGTCAAGTTTTTTTGTTTTAACGACAACCTTAACATTCCAGTTATGACCATGCAAGCGACCGCATTCCCCTGGGTAATCTCTAATTATGTGGGATGCTGAAAATCTTTTTTGAACCGAAATTTTATACATAGCTATGGGAAATTATCTTTTTGATGTCTTTATCTTTTCCAAAAATTAAAAGTTCATCTTCCGGGTCAATTTTTGTGTCGGGGTCGGGGACTCCGATTGGCTTTTTGTTTTTTATAACTGTGACGAGAAGGAGGTTATAATTTTTTCTCAATTCAAGTTCGCGAATTGTTTTCCCTACAAAACTTTCGGGTGCTTTAATCCAAGCTATTTCATAATCTTTTGTGATCTCAAAAAATTCAATGAATCCGTCGCTTAAAAGCAACTTTGAGAGTCTTTTTGCAACTTCTTCTTCTGGCGAGATTATATCTTCTTCTTTTATTCCTATGCTTTTTAAGATTTTTTTATGAATTTCTTCCGTTGCTCTCGCGATTATTCTATTGGTTCCGAGTTCTTTAAGTAAGACGCAGGTTAAAAGTAGTGCCTCAAAATTTTCTCCAATTGTCACGATGACCGCGTCCATGTCTTTAAGTCCAAACCTTTCAAGTTCTCTTACATCAGTGCTGTCAAGTTTAACTGCCGTGATGTTAGGGTGATTAATTTCATTTATTCTTTCCTCGTTTACATCAATAGCAAGGACTTCGGCGTCACCCTCTGCAAGCTCAAGTGCAAGGTTTTTCCCAAATATTCCAAGACCTATTATGGCAAATTTTCTCATTATGTGACAAGAACACTTTCTTTTTGAAATTCGTAATTTCGTTTCTCAATTTTCCCGAAAAGTGCAAATGAGAACGCAAGCGGTCCAATTCTTCCTATAAACATCATCATAATGATAATCAACTTTCCAAAAATTGTCAAATCTTGTGTTATTCCCCTGCTTAATCCAACTGTTCCAAATGCAGAGACGACCTCAAAGAATGTATCAATAAAATTTAAGTTTTTTTCAGTTATTGTAAGGGCAAATGTGGCGGTAAGTATGAAAAGAACTGAAAGCAGGGCGGAAACAAATGCTCTTGATATACTTTCCTCACTAATTTGTTTATTGAAAATCTCAACTCGTTCTTTTCCAGTTACCATTGATGAGATTTTTAAAACGATCAGGGCAAATGAGGTTGTCTTTATCCCGCCACCAGTTGAGCCAGGGGAAGCACCTATCCACATCAATAACATTATGAAAAGTGATGTCGTTATTCCTATTTTTGAAATATCAATTGTGTTAAACCCAGCTGTTCGTGGTGTAACTGCCTGAAAAAATGCATGGGCAATTTTACTAAGTAAAGTTTCATTTTTTAAAGTGTTGTTAAATTCAAGCAAAAGCAATATAACCGTTCCAGAAATTATCAGGATTGCTGTTGTGTAAATGGTAAGTTTTGAGTGAAGCGAGAGAACAACTTTTTGAGGTGCGATTTTGTTTCGTAGAAATTTTATCCTTCGGATGGCTTTTAAAAATGGTTTTTCAATTAATTCGCTTAAAACGAGGAACCCGAGCCCTCCAAGTATAAAAAGCGTCGCAATTGCGATGATTGCTGGGATGTTATTTTTTATATCTATCAGATTATTTGAGAAAGTTGAGAAACCCGCATTGCAAAAGGCAGATATTGAATGAAAAATTGAACAAAAAATCTTTTCTGATTCATTTTTGAACATTGGATCGGGAAGGAAGTGATAAAGGAGAATTGCCCCAACTGCTTCAATTGAAAAGGTCAGGAATAGAATTCTTATTATCGTGGATGAAATTTTTGATAAATTTTTTTCGCTGAAAATTTCACTCAAAAAGACTCTTTCTTTTATGCCTATTCCACCATTTAAAAGAATAGCGAAAAATGTTGTAAATGTCATTATACCAAGTCCACCAAGTTGAATTAAAACCATTATGATAAATTGCCCAAATCTTGTGAAATATGTTCCTGTGTCAACGACTATAAGTCCAGTTACACAAACGGCGCTTGTTGCTGTAAAGAGCGCATCAATTAATGAAATTCCATTATGTGTTGCTTTTGGCAGAAGTAAAAGTAAAGTCCCAAGTGAAATTAGTAACAAAAAGCTAAAGGTGAGAAGTCGGGTTGGGTGGATAGATTTTTGAATTAGCCTCTGACTGTATCTTACTGTTTTTAAAGCAATGTCAAGTGTGAGATAAATTTGAGCTGATGCTATGTAAATTCTTGTAAGTGTTTTTATATCAATTGTCTGTGGCTCACGAATGTAAAACAGGAAGCCGATGCTTTGAATAATGATTAAGAATGTTAATAGAAATTCTATCCATTTTTTGCGAAGATATGATAAGGGGTTGGGGTTGAGCACAAGTTTTGATAGATTGAAAAAGACAAAATAAAAAATCACGATTGAATTGAACTGATGTAAAATACGTTTAACTATTTCGTTGATATAAAATCCATACTCAATTACAAGTGCAGTTATAACGGAACCAGCTAGCACAATCATTATCCGATCAAGTATATCGGAAATTTTTTTAATCTTACCCTGTTGATCTTGAAGCAATTTTAAATGTCAATTTTATTTTGATAGGATGGATATAGCAAGATAGGTAAGAAGAGAGGAGCCGTATTTCATTGCTTCTTCATTTATTGTAAATTTTGAGCTATGGATGTCGTGTTTTGAGTTTTTATCTCCTGCGCCGAGCCAGATAAAACAACCTGGTACTTTCTGAAGGTAATATGCGAAATCTTCAGCGCCCATAACTGGCTTTGCTTCAAAAACTTTGTCTTTCCCCAAGAGTTCAATCGCCTTTTGTTTTGCAAACTCGGTCATTTCTGGGTCATTTATAAGAACTGGATAACCTCGGCTTATTTTTAATTCATAGCCTGCGCCATAGGTTGAGGTTATACCTTTGACAATTTGCTCTATCATCTTCCATGCTTTTTTACGCCATTCTTCATTCATTGTTCGGAGTGTTCCAGATATCGTTGCTTCATCTGGAATTATATTTGTTGCTGTTCCCGCGTGGATTGAAGCAATAGTTAAAACCCGTGGTTCAATTGGGTCAAAAAATCTGCTTGTAATTTTTTGTAAGGCTAAGACAATTTCAGAAGCGATTATAACTGGATCAATTGTAAAGTGGGGGCGAGCTCCATGCCCGCCCCTTCCTTTGATTTTGATATAGATCTCATCGGAGGAAGCCATGAGGGGTCCGTCTTTTAAAAAAATCGTACCAGCTTCTGCATCCGGACGAACATGAAGACCGAAAATATAGTCAACCTTTGGATTGTTTAGGACCCCTTCTTTTATCATCTGATTTGCACCACCGGGGTTTTTTTCCTCGCTTGGTTGAAATATAAATTTAACGGTTCCATTTAATTGATTTTGAAACTGCTTTAATATCATCGCTGAACCAAGAAGCATTGCGGTGTGCGCATCATGTCCGCAGGCGTGCATTTTTCCCGGAATTTTTGAAGCGAACGGTAAATTTGTCTGCTCTTGTAATGGGAGTGCATCCATATCAGCACGAAGTGCGACAACCCTGCCTTTTTTTACTCCCTCAAGAACCCCAATTACGCCTGTTTTGGCAATTCCTGTTTCAACTTTTAAACCGAGAGATTTAAGGGTTTGTGCTACGAGTTTAGATGTTCTGTATTCTTCAAATGCAAGCTCTGGATATTGATGAATTTTTCTTCTTATTGAAACAATCTTGGGGAAGATTTTTTCAGCAATTTGAAAAATTTTATTTTGAACAGATTGGTTCATTTTTCAGATTTTTTCGTTTTCTTCTTTGATTTTGTTTTTGAAGATTTCTCACTTTCAGCTATAGGTTCGGTTTGATTGATTGCTGACTGAGTTAATGGAGTTTGAAGAGATAATGGTTCTGGTCTTTGATACATAAGGGTTGGCTCGTTCAAGCTTAGATATGGATTTAGAAGTTTTTTCTTTTTTAACTCTCTTGCTCTTATAACTTCATACATCATCAGAGCTCCAGCGACAGAGGCATTGAGTGATTCAACTTTTCCATACATTGGGATCTTCACGAGGAAGTCACATTTTTGTTTTGTGAGAAATCTCAACCCTTTGCCTTCATTTCCGATCACAATTGCAACCGGCATTGTATAATCAACTTCGTAGTAAAGTTTTGAAGCATTTGCATCGGCGCCGACTATCCATATACCTTTTTCTTTGAGTTCATCAAGTGTTTGAGCAAGGTTTACAACTTTTGCAATTCCAACATGAGCGATTGCGCCTGCGGAAGTGCGGGCAACGGTTGAGTTTATAATTGCTGTGTGATGTTTTGTGGTTATAATTCCGTGGACACCTGCACACTCCGCAGTTCTCACAAGTGCACCGAAGTTTTGTGGATCAACTATTTCATCAAGTATTAAAATAAACGGCGGTTCATTTTTTTCTTTTGATACATTTAAAATATCATCAACGCTTATATATTTCGCTTCACTTATAACTGCGATAACCCCCTGCGTTGCTATATCACTTGCAAGCTCACGAAAGCGCTGTTTGTTGATTTCAACAAATGGCACGCCTTTTTTGCGCGCGAGATTTCTGATCTTATCAATTTGACTGCCTCTTATACCGTGAAGAAGATAAATTTTCTCAATCATTACGCTTTGTGATTTGAGAGCCTCTATAACTGGCTGTCTCCCTGCTATTAATTTCGGTTTAATCTCTTCCTCCGGAATCCGTTGCTCTGACATTTGGATGTTTTCCCTTTCGGTATTCATAGTTTCTTAACTCTAAATTTATTTTGAAAAAATTTTTTATGATTAAATCAGGGGAAATAAAATTAAAACGGTTCTATTATCCCGTAGCGCTTCAATTTAAGATAGAGGGTTTTCAAGCTAATTCCAAGGATTTCAGCGGTTTTTGATTTATTCCAGTTGTTTGCCTTTAGAACATTCTCAATATGAATTTTTTCAAGCTCAGCAAGCGATAGGGTATTTACAGGTTTTCTAATAAGCTTTGTATAATAATCTTCTTTGAGTTCTGGTTTTAGAGCAAGGTCTTCAGGCTTTATGATATCGTCTTTTGCAAGAATTGCTGCCCTTTCAACAACATTTTCAAGTTCGCGGATGTTTCCAGGCCAGTCGTAATTCATCAAAATCTCCATCGCTTCTGGGCTCATTTTCTTTTTTCCTCGTGTTTTCTTGTTGAGAAAATACTCAACAAATAGTGGTATATCTTCTTTCCTTTCTCTCAAAGCTGGGAGGCGAATTGTGACGACATTTAATCTATAGAGCAGGTCTTCTCTGAAATTACCTTTTCTAACTTCCTCATTCAAATCTTTATTTGTTGCTGAAATTATACGAACATCAACTTTTAAAATACTATTTCCACCAACTCTTCTGAATTCGCCTGTTTCAATAAACCTTAATAGTTTAGGTTGAACATATTGGCTTAAATCTCCAACCTCATCAAGGAACAATGTCCCTCCGTTTGCAATTTCAACGAGTCCTGGTTTTGAAGTGTGTGCATCTGTGAAGGCTCCTTTTTCGTGCCCAAAAAGTTCTGATTCAATTAAAGTGTCCGGGATAGCGGCACAGTTTATAGCTACAAATGGTTTATCTTTACGTGGACTATTTTTGTGGATTAATCGTGCGATCACTTCTTTACCAGTTCCACTTTCACCGTAAATTAAAACAGTTGCATCTGTTCCAGCAACGCGAGCGACGATATCAAGAACATCTTTAAAAATTTTGCTCTGTCCGATTACTTCATCTGTGTGGATGAGTCTTGATAATTCTTTTTGCATTAAAGTATTTTGAAGCCTTAGCCGACGCTTTTCAATCGCATTTTGAATTGATACAAGAAGTTCGTCAAAGTTATATGGTTTTGTTATAAAATCAAATGCGCCAAGTTTTATCGTTTCAACGGCAAGTTTTATATCTCCAAGTGCTGTAATCATTATTACCTCGGTATCTGGGGAGTATTCCTTTATAAATTTTAAAACCTCAATCCCTGAAATTCTCGGCATTTTTATATCAAGTAGAACAATATCGTAAATTTTGTTTTGAATTTTGTTGATCGCCTGTGCACCATCATTTGCTATATCAATTTCAAAAAGGTTAGTTGATAGCAGTTCATCTTTTAATAGTTCACATAGATATTCCTCATCATCTACAACCAAAACTTTTGCTTTAACATTCCTTTCGCTCATTCTCTATCTTCTTTTTTTGGTGTATTTGGTTTAGTTGATAAATCAAACATTTTCAACCTTCCAACATATGGGACGATTTGCTCGCTTTTCAGTTCCCTTAATTTCAAAATAGTTTGCTCTATTCTGTCTGTGTTTTCTTTGATGATTTTTATGTAAGTTCTTATATCAGGTGGAAGATCTTTTTTGAGAAGAATGTTTGCAGCAAGCTTTATTGCAGCAAGTGGATTGTTAACCTCGTGTGAAACAGTGATAACTATTTCTTGGATCGCTTCAATTTTTTGTGATTGCTCTCCTTTATCTTTTTCTATTTGCCTTTTGAGGTTTTCTCTTTCAATTGTGTTTGCTATGATGACAGGTAGAAGTGGTCCGATTATATCCTCTTTCATGTAATAGTCAATTGCTCCAAGTTTTAAAACTTCGCTCATAACTTCTTTTTCTTTCGCGCTTGAGAGCATTATCACGGGTATATTTATATTTCGGGATTTGATGATTTTCAGCGCTTCTAAGCCGTTCATTTCGGGGAGATAATAATCAAGCAAAATTAAGTTATAATTGTTAGGAATTGAAAGTTTTTCAATTCCTTTTTCTGCTGTCTCAGTCCAATCAACGGAAAAAGAATAGTTTCTATATGAGTTAAGGTAATACTTAATCAAGCCTGCAATGTTTGGGTCGTCTTCAATCAAAAGGATTTTAATTATTTCGCTATTTTCCGACACTATACTTAATTCCCTTGATTTATTTCTTTAAATGCAAGTTTTGCAAGTGCTCCCGCAACATGAGTTTTTATCACCTTTTTCTTTAATTCAGATTCAAGATTTTCTATTATTCCTTCCGTTTTTGCAGATAATATATTTCTCACAGTTTGTTTCGTGAGTCCAAGAATTTGTGCGATTTCAGATTCTGTCTTAAGAAATTTTTCTTTCAATACAACAGCGTAACATGCTTCAATTAAGCTTGGCACCCAAGTTAAATGCCTGTATAGAATTAGCTTTCTCGGACCTCCAACTATATCAAGAGCTTTTAGAAAGACCTTAAGAACGATTTCATCAACTTTTTCTTCAATTTGGATAATTTCTTCCTCTTTCAGGACTGGCATATTTAAATCCTTTATTTTTTGTTTGCTATTTCTTTTAGTGATGGACCAATTTTAACAAGCCCAGTTTGATCAATTTCAAGAAGATATGTTTCGGTGCTATGTCCTGACATTCTACACCCATCTATCCTGAAAAGACGAACCATTTCACCTATCGGTCGCTTATATATTTTTTCGGCATATTGATTATTTATTAAAACTTTTGATAACACAATCGTTCCATCAACAATGTGAGGGATTGCGAAACCTCCCGCCGCTTCGGCTGAAAGCTCTTCCTGTCCGGATCTTTTCTGGGATACAAAAATTGCAGTTTGATACCATTTCTTCATGAAATTGAAAAGCTGTCTGACTACAACCCTTGCGATCATTTCTTTTGCTTCATAAAGCCCTGTGACGGAATCAATGACGGTAAATTTGATTTTATACCTCTTAATTGCATATGCAAGTGTGTTGAGAAGCGTTGGAATATCTTCTCTTAATTTACCGTATGAAGCAGCGTCAATGAAGACTATGTTTTCATCAATGTTTTTTTCGTCAACGCCCATTGCAATTGCGCGGAGTTTCATTGAGCTTGCTACAAAATGGGCGGGGGATTCAACAGTGATGAATGCGACCGAGTTTCCAAGCGATGCCTGTTTTATTGCGAATTGTTCAGCCATTAGACTTTTCCCAGTATCTGATATGCCTGTTATATTAAAAACCGAATATTGAGGTATTCCACCAAGTGGAATGAGCTTGGGTTTCCCATTTTCAATAGTAGCTGTAAAAAATAATTCATCAAGACCTTCTATCCCCGTTGGTATCCCTTTTATTTCAGGTGCTTTTTTTGATGTTTCTTTAAAAGTTAAAATAGCATCTTCTACAATTTCTATATCTTTTTCTATGATTTCCTCTTTCTCAAGATTTTGTTTTGGCATTTGTTTTCTCCTTCTAATTAATTGCCCTTTTGAGGAATTCATTTAATAATACGAATTTTTGGCTATAAAATCAAACAAATGGCAAGTAGATATGTTATTTTCAAATTGAGTCCAATTTGATTTTTTTGCTGGCGAAATTTATATTTTACATTGGTATGGAGAGGTGGCCGAGTGGATGAAGGCGCACGCCTGGAGAGCGTGTAGTCCGCCAAAAAGCGGGCTCGTGGGTTCGAATCCCACCCTCTCCGCTTCCTTTTCCGGGGCAATTTTGCTTATAAGTTTGATTATTTTTATATTTTTACCTGATAACTTTCTCAAAAACAAGAGAAATCTAACTAAAAAATACGTTAATAAAACTTTTACGGAAATTCTTTCCAAGCAAAAACGAAAAGGATTTAAAAGCCCTGATCCCAATTGTTAATCGCATAAATGAAATTTATAAAAATCTTAACACTCTCACCGATGCCCAACTCCGAGCTAAAACGGACGAATTCAAAACCAGAATTAAAGAGCGAACTAAACATATTGAAGAAAGAATTGAAGAACTTAAAACTCGCGTTCGTGAGGATAAAGAATTAACGCGTGAGGAAAGGCTTGAGATTTACTATGAGATAGAAAAACTTGAAAAGGAATTGTTCAAAGAAGAGCAAAAGGTTTTAGATGAAATTTTACCCGAGGCTTACGCTGTTGTTAAAGAAACCTGTCGGCGTTTGGTTGGAAAAAGTTGGGAAGTCACGGGGCATAAAATTGTATGGGATATGATTCCGTTTGATGTCCAATTGATGGGGGCAGTTGTTCTTCATCAGGGTAAAATTGCTGAAATGGCAACAGGTGAGGGTAAAACGCTTGTCGCAACCATGCCAGCTTATCTTAACGCTTTAACTGGTAGAGGTGTTCATATCGTAACGGTTAATGATTACCTCGCTTTAAGAGATAGCCAATGGATGGGCAAAATTTATGAGTTTCTTGGTTTAACAGTTGGTTGTATCCAAAACTGGATGAACACTGAACAAAGAAAAACACAATATAACTGCGATATCACTTACGGGACAAATAATGAATTTGGTTTTGATTATCTGCGTGATAATATGGCTATTGACCCAAGTGATATAGTTCAAAGAGGTCACTATTACGCTATAATTGATGAGGTTGACTCAATTTTGATTGATGAAGCAAGAACTCCACTTATAATAAGTGGTCCTGTTCCAGAGACTGAACATAAGTTTGACTGGATGAAACCCAAGGTTGAAAGGTTAGTAACAGCGCAGATAAATCTCGTCAGCAAGATAGTTGATGAAGCTGAGAAACTTCTAAATGAGGGTAAATTGGAAGAGGCTGGGGTTCTGCTTCTAAAAGCGCATAGAGGTGCACCAAAGCATAAAAAGTTGAGAAAAATACTCGCTGAACCTGAATATCAAAAACTTCTTCTTGACACAGAACTTGAATTTCTCAAGGATCAGGGCATTAAAATGCGCCAGCTTGATGAGGATTTATATTTTGTTGTTGATGAGAAAAATCACATTATTGATTTGACGGAGAAGGGGAGGGAATTTCTTGCAAACCTTTCTCCAGAGGACAGGGAATTTTTTGTTTTGCCCGACCTTGGCACCGAGATAAGTATAATTGAAAACGATCCATATCTTACCCCATCCCAGAAACAAAGAAAAAAGGAAGAACTATACCGCCTCTATTCCGAACGAAGCGATAAAGTTCATGCAATCCAACAGTTGCTCAGAGCTTATATAATGTTTGAGAAGGATGTTGATTATATAGTTCAAGATGGGAAAGTTTTAATTGTTGATGAATTTACAGGTAGAATCTTACCGGGGAGAAGATACTCTGAGGGGTTGCATCAAGCGATAGAGGCGAAAGAAGGGGTTAAAGTTGAACAAGATACTCAAACACTTGCGACTATCACTATTCAAAATTACTTCAGGATGTATAAAAAGCTTGCTGGGATGACTGGAACTGCAGCCACAGAGGCACAGGAGTTCTGGGAAATTTATAAACTTGATGTTGTTGTAATCCCAACGAATAAACCATGTATAAGGATTGATTACGATGATGTCATTTACAGGACCAAAAGAGAAAAATATAATGCGGTAATTGATGAGATAGAACGAATGCATAAAATTGGGCGACCTGTCCTTGTTGGAACGACGAGCGTTGAGGTTTCTGAACTTTTAAGCAGGATGTTGAAGCGTCGTGGAATACCGCATAATGTTTTAAATGCAAAACATCATCAAAGAGAAGCGGAAATTGTCGCTAATGCAGGGCTTCGTGGAATGGTGACGATAGCAACGAACATGGCTGGGCGAGGAACGGATATCAAACTTGGTCCAGGGGTTGCGGAACTTGGGGGTCTTCATGTAATTGGAACAGAAAGACATGAGGCAAGAAGAATAGATCTTCAATTGAGGGGTCGTGCAGGTAGACAAGGTGACCCTGGATCATCAAGATTTTTCATATCTCTTGAGGATGACCTGATGCGTCTGTTCGGCGGAGAAAGAATTGCAAATATAATGCAACGTCTTGGTTATAAAGAAGGAGAGCCAATCCAGCATCCAATGATAACTAAAAGCGTTGAAAGGGCACAGAAAAAAGTTGAACAAAATAACTTCGCTATAAGAAAAAGATTACTTGAATATGATGATGTCTTAAATAAACAGCGAGAGGTCGTCTATAGTTTGAGAAGACATGCTCTTTTGGGTGAACGACTTGAAGATGACTTGCTTGATATATTAACTGATTATGTTGAAGATACGGTTGAAAAGTATTATCCATCCCTTGACTATCAGGGTTTGAAAGACGAATTGATGAGGACGCTTTTAATTGATTTGAAAATCACACCCGATGAATTTGAAAAACTTGGCAAGGAAGGTTTGAAAGAAAAAATTTACAACGAAGCTGTAGAATTTTATAATCAGAAAAAAGCTCAACTTGGAGAGGATCTGATGTTTGCGTTGATGAAAATGGCAATGCTTCAGGTAATAGATCAAAGATGGCAAGAACATTTAAGAGAGATGGATGAATTAAGGGAGGGGATTCACCTTCGTGCGTATGCTCAAAAAGACCCGCTCGTTGAATATAAAACCGAAGCTTTTGAAATGTTTATGGAGATGATGCGTAGGATAAGAAGCGGTGTTTTAGGCATTGTTTTTAGAATGTTCCCTGTTGTTCCTGAAGAAGTAATTGAAAGAAGACCAAGAAGACCCAGAAGGGAACAGTTGAACCTTGTCCATCAAGAATCAATTGGTATGGGTCTGCGTGTTTCGGCTAATGAGGCAGATGTTGCAACAGCTACTGCCGTTAAACCTGAAGTTAAATTACAACCTGTAAAAGTTACGCAAAAAGTTGGGCGCAATGACCCTTGCCCATGTGGAAGTGGGAAAAAATATAAACACTGTCACGGGAAAATATAGCAGATTGATGAAATGAAAATTAAAAGGTTTCTCGCTTTTTTTCTGTTCTTTTGTAACATCACTTATGGACAAGAATTTTTTAATTTAATTGACCACGGGTTCACAAAGGAAATTGTAATCAAAATTGAAAAACCCGAGATAAAAGAAATTGAAATCGCAGGTCAAAGATACTCAATTATAACTCTAAAAAACTACGAAAATGTCTCACTTCTTCCGAACCTTATCCCCTACTATAATTTTTTTCTTTCGGCTACACCAGACGCAAAAATTGAAATCCTTAACTATGACCTTGACGAAATTGAGCTTGATTCCCCGCTTCCAGAGATAAAAGAGAAATCTTTGCCAGATGAAGTTGAGTTTGAGGAGACCTTTTCAATTGATGAAAGAATTTATAACTTCACCTATCTTGGAAAACTTCGTGGTGTTGATGTTTTTAATTTTCTTGTCTTTCCTTTCAAAGTTGAGGGAAGGAAATTAAAATTTCTAAAAGAAGCAAAATTTTTGCTATCTTCCTTCGGCGCTGTTTCAAAAATTGAAGAGGCAAAAATTTTCTCAACACCGAAAATAAATGGGTTTAATATCAACTTTAACTTTCAGCAATCGGGTCAAGAATTTGAATATAAAATTTTCGTTAAAAAAGACGGCGTCTATAAAATAACATATGAAGACCTCAAAAAATCGGGTATTGATCTCAAGGGGGTTCAAGCATCAAAGTTAAGGGTTAAGAACAACGGCGTTGAAATACCAATTTATGTTTATTCGGGTGGAGATGGGGTTTTTAATGAGGGGGATTATATTGAATTTTATGCCGAGCGAAGAAAAAATAATTTTTATGGTGGAAGGGAAGACCTATATAATGATCCCTTCACAGATGTAAATGTGTATTTTCTTGAAGTTGGTGATAAAGATGGTTTGAGATTAGCGGAAGAAACAGGTGTAAGATTCTTTGAAAACTACATTGATCTTCGTGGAACTTCATTTTATTCAACTATCCACTTTGAAGAGGATGTTATTTTTGAAAGGTTGAAGGAATCTGATGTTGATTTAACTTATGATGTTCGTGATCACTGGTTTTGGGCAGAGGTGAGAGCAGATAAGCAAGTTGATTTTAATGTCTATATTCCGACGCCGGATCCGTTAAGTTTGGACAATGTGAAAATGAAGGTTGCTTTTCACGGTATAACTTCAACTCCATCGCTTAACCCCGAACATATAGCACATGTCTTTGTAAATAATTTAAGAATCTTAACAACGCAATGGAATGGTCAATCGCTTAACATTGCCTCGTCTGAGGGTTTGGGTTATTCTGTGCCAAATGTTGTTTTAAAGAACGGCATAAATAAAGTAAGTGTTTTCAATGCAAGTGATGGCAGGGTTGTAAATACTATATTTGATGTTAACTGGTTTGAGATAACTTACCGACGGCTTTATCAAGCAGATAAAGATGAGATAAAGTTTAAAATCCCGCCCGAATATACGAGTGGTTATTTTCGGTTTGAACTTTTCGGATTTAAAAACCCGAACATAAGCATTTACAGGATAGGGACTTCAAAAATTTCAAATGTTGAAGTTGTAAAGGCAAGAGATGAAAAAATAGGTGAAAATTATCACGCAATTTTTTATTTAAATGTTTTATCGCAAGATGCTGAATTCATCGCCGTAAGTGAAAGCGCAAAACTTAAACCAGATAGCATTGCGAAAGACTTAAAAACAAACCTTAAAAACATAGCCAATTCTTTTGATTATTTGATCATCACGCATCCCTTGCTTTATGATAAATCAAAAGATGTAAATGATGCCGAACATCCGCTGAACAAAATTAAGAATCTTTATGAATCAAAAGGCTTGTCCGTTAAGATCATAAGTGTTGACGACATTTATGATGAATTTAATCATGGGATTAAAAGTCCGTATGCGATAAAAGAATTTTTAAGATATTCTTATTTCAACTGGTCAAAAGCCCCAACCTATATCCTTTTCGCTGGCAGTGCCGTTTATGATAATCGCCATTACCCAAATCTTGATATGATTCCGACGATGTTTTACCAGTCCTATAGGTATGGTGCGACATCTGCGGATGCATGGTTTACATTCATTGATGGTGAGGATTATCTTGGTGATGTCATACTTGGAAGGTTGCCAGTAAGGGATAGGGACGAGCTTAAAAATGCGGTTGATAAAATAATTTCATTTTGGAATCAAAAACCACAAAATTGGAACAGGAATGTTCTCATGATTGCAGGTGTGGGGAGGGAGTTTGAATCGCAAACTGATTATATTGTGATGAATGTTTTACCTAAATATCTTAACATAAATCGGTTATATGTCCTTGGTGGTTCAATTTTCTCTGGTGGGACATCAAAACTTTTAAATTATTTTTCAGATGGGCAGGTTCTTGTGAATTTCGTCGGTCATGGTGGTGGAGCTATCTGGTCTGACAATGGCTTGTTGAAAAATGAAGATATCTCAAAAATGTCAAATAAGGATAAGTATCCGTTTATAACGAGTATGACCTGTTTTTCGGGGGCATTTGATTACCCACAAAAAATAGCCTTGGGTGTTAATCTTGTAATTGAAAAAGAAAAAGGTGCAATCGGTGTTTTGGCGTCAAGTGGACTTGGCTGGCTTTTAAATGATTATTTCATGGTTTTGAGCATTTTCCCCTATATTTTTGATCCCAATAGAAGCATTGGTGAAATTATAACGCTTGGCAAGGCAAAGTATTATTCAAATTATTTCTTCTGGCCACAAGCAAAAACAATGGTTTATCAATATAACCTTATCGGTGACCCAGCAGTAAAACTTCCGTTTCCCGAGAATAAGACATCTGTCCATGCCGAGAGAAAAGTTGTTTCTTTCGCTGATTCAGTGAAAATACAAATTCAGTCTCAAATTCAAAGTGGCTTTGCTTTAATTACCATTTCAGATAGCGTTCATGTCTCCAAGGGTGAATTTTCAATTTCAATACAATCTGGCAGGGGTAGTTTCTCGTTTAAGCCGTCTGTAAATTCTGGATTTATTAAAGTTTTTGTAAATGATGGTCAAAAAATGGAAGCGGGATTTAATTTGTTTAAAATTGGTGGAGCATTCGTTGGTGATTACTCATTGGCTCCCGAAAATCCAAAACATGGGGATAGTTTATCTTTATCTGGCAGAGTTGAACTTGAAAATCAAAAACAACCCGACTCTGTAAAGTTTATAGTTTATAAATACAAAAGCAAATATGGGAGATTTGATTTCTTGCTCGGGCGTGATACATTGTTGTGTGCAAGTGATGGAACAGGTTTTTATGCATCTCTTAAAAAAGTTCCAGTTATCGCTGGAACGAAATATCTATTTCAAATGGTAGCGTATTCCGAAGGGAAAATTTTAAGTGGTGAATGGAAAGAGATAATTGTTGGGGGATTGCCCGACCCATCACTTATACCACCGCAATTAGCCCAATTGCAAAGTTCAATCTATATTAAAAGTCCAAATCTTAAATTTACAGTTGACTCAATTGTTAAAGTTTCAACGAGGATTTATAATCTTGGTGATGTTGTCGCAAACGATTTCAAGTTGAAAATTTACTACAGCTTCAGAGATGAAAGTTATCTCATTGGTTTAAAGAGATTTTCAGTTGGTGGGAACTCATCAATTGATGTTGAAATCCCGCTTGAGCGAAATCTTGATATCGGGACTCATAGAATTTATGCTGTGATTGAAGGCGATTCATTATCTGGCGATGATATTGATTATTCAAACAACATTGTCTATAGCGATCTTGTTTATAACTTTGTGAAATTTAGTTCTGATTCAATTTCTGTTACGGAGAATATCTCGTTAAAACGAAATTCACAGTTAACTTCGCTTGTGGTTTTTGAATATCCAGCAACGGTTCAGTTTTCTTATGCTACAAGTAGTCTTTACCCAATTAAACCTTCGGGGGAGCAAAAGATTTTCATGGCGAAGTATGATGCCATAAACGGCAATGGTGATGTTGAAATTTTTGTGAGGGTTGATCTTTCAGACCCAAATCTAAATCAAAATAAAGAGCGGATAAAACTTTATCTTTATGATGAAAAGTTGAGAATTTTCAAGATGAAAAACGGCGTTGTAAACGGTGAATGGTTTCACGGCAGACTTGATGAGTCGGGGGTTTACACGCTTGGTTTTTCAAACGATTCAAAAGCACCGAGAGTTGAAGTTACGGTTGAGGGACAAAGTTTCAGAGATGGTGCGCATGTTTCTGCAAATCCAGTTTTCAACATTTTAATTGAAGATGATGAGGGGGTTGATGTTTCAAGAGAATCTTTAAAATTCAAAATTGACGGGAAAGATGTAAATTATTCTGATATTGTAATCCCCGATACCATTCCAAATCCGAAAAGTTTATTTGTTAAATTAAGTCCAAAGTTAACAGAAGGAGAACACTGGGGAAGTTTTGCTGTGAGAGATGTTAATGGGAATTGGTCTGATGAGGTAAAGGTTTCATTTAAAGTTGTTTTAAATTTTGATGTCAAGATTTATGGCAATTTCCCGAATCCATTTTCAGATAGAACATTTTTTGCTTATGAGATTTTTGGTTCCCCAGTTGAAGAGGTTGAATTTAAAATTTACACCGTCGCCGGTAGGTTAATTCGGAATTTTAAATTTCCATCATCGGAGCCAGTTGAGGTTTATGGATTTCAAGTTGGTGGGACTGGCATACCGACTTCAATCGGTTATCATGAGATATGGTGGGATGGAACTGATAGAGACGGCAATGAAGTTGCAAATGGTGTTTATTTTTATAAATTTTCGGTAAAAAGAGGTGGCAAGGTTCAAAACTTTACTGGAAAAATTGCAAGGGTAAGGTGATATGAAAATTTGGTTATCAAAAATAATTTTTGTTTTGTTGTTTTTTTCATTTGCGTATTCGGACAATTCAAAATATGCTGGTGAATTTTTGAGGATTCCCGTTGGGGCGAGGGCGCTTGGGATGGGTGGTGCCTTTATAGCAATTGCAAATGATGGGTCTTCGTTTTACTATAACCCCGCTGGAGTTGCTATATCTGGGAGCGGAATTTTATCCTTTATGTATTCATCTCAATTTGGTGGAATTGCAAATCCGCTTGCTTCTTTTTTCCATCTTGGTTTCATACAAAATTTTCAAGGTCTTGGTCTTGCGATCAATTGGGTGAGGTTGAGCGTTGATGATATACCGTTGAGACCTGATTTTACAGGCATTGAAACCCCGATAGATAGAGAAAATCTTGTCAAAAACTACACAGGTGAGGGGTTTTTCAGCGATGTTGAAGATGCGTTTTATTTTTCATTCTCAAAGGAGTTTAAATTTGACATAAACTTTGGTTGGTCAAGATACAAACTTCCTGTTTCTTTGCCAGTTGGGATAAACTTTAAATTTATAAATCAGAAACTTGGTTTTGAGAGAGGAACTGGGTTTGGGTTTGATGTTGGCTTTATGTTCAGGTTCAGCATGGATGATTTCTTACAAAGGGAGAATATGGGCGATGTTTCAATTTCACTTGCCCTTAAGGATATTGGAAAAACAAAAATTGCATGGAGCACAAGAAGAGAACACCTCGTTGAATCAACGGTTATGTTCGGGCTTGCTTATACTTTGCCTGTTAATTTCATTTCTGGGAAAATTACAGTTGCATATGGTAGTCAAAATTCTTATCTTACAGACAGATTATATGGGATTGAATATGATTACAGGGATTTGCTCTTTGTTCGCTTTGGGAAAAATGCCGAAAATTTAACAATTGGTGCGGGTCTAAAAATTGATTTTTTAATTGTTGATTATGCTTTTCTTGCACATGAACTTGGAGCGGTTCATAGAGTAAGTGGCTCTTTAATTATTGACAAAATTTTGAAAAGGTTATGAGGTTAAAAATTCAAATAATTTTTTTGCTCATTGCTTTATTTTTCTCGTGCAGTCCAACTCGTGAAAGTTTGCCTGTTCCTGATAAACCGAAAATTTATCCTGTGCCTGACCCTTTGGATGAATCAGATATTGGAAGCGGGGCTATTCCAGAGGTTAACGGGATAAAAATAATCTGGAGCAAGGTTGCAAATTCATCAGGTTATAAAATTTATCGTGGAGAGATGAGGGGGGACAAAGTTGAATTCAAATTTTATTATGATGTGAGAGCACAGGCGGGGATTGCGGATACATTTTTCATTGATATAAATGTTGAAGTTCGTAAGGTTTATTACTACTATATCAGAGCATATAATCGTGATAATGTGGAAAGTCAACCATCCGATACAATTTTTTTTGAACTATATCATAAGCCGAGATTGCTCTCGCCCGGAAATAATTCACAGGTTAGTGCGGATACACTTATTTTTAGGTGGGATGACCCTAACGGTGGCGGTGATTTTGTAATAAGGGTAAAAAATGCTCAAACGGATAGCATTGTTTGGATTTATAGATACGGAAGTTTTAGTGATTTCTGGGTTAAATTTAACATTGATTCAAGAGCAAGAGAAAACCTTGTATCTGGGCGTCAATACAAATGGCGAGTTGACAGAGTTCAGTTTGGACAAAATGCTGGTTCAAAATCCAACTGGGGTGTTTTTAATGTCAAATAAAAATAACGGAGGTGAGCCGAAGATATGTTAAGGAAAATAATCTTTTTATCTTTAATTTTTGTAACGACTTCATTCTCCCAGCTTTTTGAAAGCCCGAGAATTGTAACAGGCGGAGGTTCAAGTGCATATTATTTTGTTGGCAAAACGGGAGAGCTTACTATCACTGTAAATCTCTGGGGATTCGTGAGAAATCCTGGAAGATATGAGGTTCCAAGTTCAACAGACCTCGTTCAATTAATTTCCTACGGTGGTGGTCCTTTAAAAGAAGCAAAGCTAAAGGATGTTAAGATCGTTCGTAGCGTTCGTGAAGATACCACCATCGTTGAAAAAGTTATAAAAGTCAATGTTGAAAAAATTATTGAAGATGGGGAACCAAGCCCGTTGCTTTTGCCTGGTGATACTGTGGTTGTCCCCGGTGGTTCAATTGATGTGATAAAGGATATACTTGCAATTTTAAGAGATATAGGTCTTGCAGCTGGCGGAATCGCAGCAATTATAAGTGTATTTAGAAGATAAATCAATTTGAGTTATGAAAAAAATAGAGGCGATTATAAGACCATTCAAACTTGATGATGTTAAAGAAGCGCTTTCGGAAATTGGGGTTCGTGGAATGACTATAACTGAGGTTAAGGGATACGGAAGACAGAAGGGACATACTGAACTTTACAGGGGAGCTGAGTATAAAATTGATTTCTTGCCAAAGATAAAAATTGAAATTGTAGCCCCGGATAATATGGTTGATAAAATTGTCAGCACCATAATAAAGGCAGCGAAAACAGGACAGGTTGGGGATGGAAAGATTTTCATTTACCCAGTTGAGGAGGTAATAAGGGTAAGGACAGAAGAAACGGGTGAAGATGCAATTTGAAGATTTGTTTTGGATTTGTTAGATTAAAAAGTGTTGACCTGAAAAAGTAAACCGAAATCACAATGGGAAAGGTTATCGCAATTGCTAATCAAAAAGGCGGTGTTGGGAAAACGACAACAGCTGTAAATGTCGCTGCATATCTTGCTGCACTTGAAAAGTTGACACTTTTAATTGATATTGATCCCCAATCAAATGCCACAAGTTCCCTTGGTGTTGAACCTGAATTTGAAAAAACAATTTATGAGGTTTTACTTGGCAAAATAAGAGCAGAAGATGCCATTGTTAGTTTTTCTGATCCGTATTTAAAATTTCTTGAGCTGATCCCATCAAAAATAGAACTGGTTGGAAGTGAATATGAACTCATTGAATTTCAAGGTAGGGAAAGAATCCTTGCAAAGGCGATTGAAAGGTTGAGAAACAGATATGATTATATTTTGATTGATTGTCCGCCATCTCTTGGGCTTTTGACCTTAAATGCGCTCACCGCAGCTGATTCCGTTCTAATTCCAGTTCAATGTGAGTATTTACCGCTTGAAGGTCTTGGTCAACTTCTTAATACAATTAAAATTGTCAAGGAGAGGTTAAATCCGAAACTTGATATTGAAGGTGTTCTCTTGACAATGTATGATAGCAGATTAAGGTTGTCAAATGAGGTCGCTGACGAGATAAAAAGATATTTTAGGGATAGGGTTTTTGAAGCAAAGATTCCAAGAAACATAAAATTAAGCGAGGCCCCAAGTCATGGGAAACCGATTTTACTTTATGATGCGAAATCACCTGGGGCGATCTCTTATGCGAAAGTAGCAGAAGAGATTATAAAAAGGAATGAAAAAACAGAAAAAATAGAAGGACTTAAAAGGCAAGAAACAATGGGGCAGGTATGAGCAAGCAAAGATTAGGCAGGGGGCTTGATGCTTTAATACCACGATCTGCAACTCGGGAGATAAGTATTGATTCAAAAGATTTGCGATTTGATGATGGGCAATCTGTTGGCGTAATTGCTAAAATTGAAATATCAAAGATAAAGCCAAATCCATATCAACCGCGAGAAAGTTTTGATAGAACATCACTTGAAGAATTGAAGCAATCAATAATTGAAAAAGGAGTAATTCAGCCAATAACTGTCAGAAGATTGCCAGGGGGAATGTATGAACTTATCGCTGGTGAAAGAAGAGTAAAAGCATCTGCAGAGGCAGGGCTTACACATATCCCTGCGTATATAATTGAAGTTGAATCGGAAAAGGAACTCCTTGAGCTTGCATTAATTGAAAACATACAAAGGGAGAAACTAAACCCGATTGAAATTGCTAAAGCATATCAAAGGTTGATTGAAGAGCTTGGTTATACACAGGAGGAAATCGCTAAAAAGATTGGCAAAGATAGGACAACCGTAGCAAATTTTATAAGGTTGCTGAAACTTCCAGAACAGATTCAGGAGAGTTTGAAGAAAGGCGAGATAACGATGGGGCATGCAAGAGCACTGATAAATATTCCTAGTAGAAAACTTCAGATTGAAATCTGGAATAAAATTGTGAAGCAGGGATGGTCCGTCAGGAAAGTTGAAAAGGCAGTTAGAGATTTGCTAAAAGGTAAAGATCTTGAAGAAAGAGCCCAGAAAAAGAAAACCCACGCATCTGCAGGTTTAAGGGATATTGAATCAAAATTGAAAAGAATTTTTGGGACACAAGTAAAAATTAAGCAAACGGGGAATAGCAAGGGTGAGATAGTTATTGAATTTTACTCAAGTGATGATTTTGAAAGGTTGCTTGAACTTTTTGAGATAATAGAAAAACATTCAAGGTAAAGTTTTATGAAGTTAACATTTACAATTTTTGCCATTTGTGTTCTATTTTCACTAATAACAATATCGGGAGGAAAGGTGGAAAAGAAAATAGTTTATACTGAAAAGGCGCCAAAGCCAGTTGGACCTTACAGCCAGGCAGTAATTGCTGGAGATTTTATTTTTACCGCTGGACAAATACCAATTGATCCAAAAACAAATCAAGTTGTTCAGGGGGATATAAAGGAACAAACAAAGCAAGTGCTTGAGAATTTAAAAGCGGTTCTTGAAGCATCGGGTGCAACATTTGACGATGTTGTAAAAGTTACCGTTTATATGAGAGATCTAAATGAGTTTTCGGCTATGAATGAAATCTATTCAGAATACTTCAAAAATTCTCCGCCAGCGAGAACAACGGTTGAGGTTTCCCGTTTACCAAGAGATGTGAAAATAGAAATTGATTTAATAGCTGTTAGAAGGCAGTCAAAATGAGGTTAAAAATTTTAATTTTGATTTTATTTGTAAATCTAATCGGATTTTCTCAAACCGACACGCTTAAAAATTTTAAAAAGTCAAATGTCAAGTCCCCGACAAAAGCAATGCTGATGAGCGCCATACTCCCAGGGCTTGGGCAATTTTACAACGGATCTTACTGGAAGATACCAATTATTTACGGACTTGCTGGCTATTTTGTGTATGAGTTGAGAGAAAATGATAAAAATTACAGATATTATCGTGATCTTTTCATGCAAAGTGTTCAAACATCAGGCGGGGATTATAGGTATAAAAGGTTGAGAGATTTCTACAGGGATCAGCGTGATTTGTTCGGAATATATATTTTTGTGCTTTACCTTGCAAACATTGTTGATGCCTATGTTGACGCACATCTTTATAATTTTGATGTCGGGGACGAACTCTCAATTCAAATTTT
>Ga0105163_1000541_pt1 | contig 22237 bp, 25 predicted proteins | sample JNZ110809AmetaG_FD_81531 | JGI IMG/M metagenome (GOLD analysis project Ga0105163, IMG submission 81531) | Hot spring microbial communities from Jinze hot spring, China to study Microbial Dark Matter (Phase II) - JNZ 110809A | ecosystem: Environmental > Aquatic > Thermal springs > Hot (42-90C) >... | reverse complement strand
GACCTTGAGCGTGAAGCGTTCTTAAGCCTATGCGGTGAAAAGAAAACACAAGAACGAATGCAGTATATACTAAAATATGGAAAACCGTTAAGAAATTAATTTCAAAAACATAAAAAGGTGTTAAAATGCAAGACGCAGTAATAGTAACAGGAGTAAGAACTGCAGTTGGAAGAGCAAAAAGGGGAACACTTAAAGATTTCCGCCCTGATGAAATGCTTGCAATCGTAATCTCTGAAGCCGTTAAAAGAACCCCAAACCTTAATCCTGAAGAAATTGATGATGTTATAATTGGTTGCGCATTTCCCGAGGGTGAACAGGGACTAAATGTAGCAAGAATTGCAAGCTTAAGAGCCGGACTTCCGGTAAGCGTCCCAGCAATTACAATCAACAGATTTTGCTCGTCTGGTTTACAATCAATTGCTTTCGCAGCCGAAAGAATCAAACTTGGATATGCTGATATCATAATCGCAGGCGGGGTTGAATCAATGAGCATGGTTCCAATGACCGGGAACAAATTTTCAGCAAACCCATATCTTGCTGAAAATTATCCAGAGGTTTATATCAGCATGGGTTTAACAGCTGAAAGAGTTGCGGAAAAATATCACATCACGAGAGAAATGCAAGATGAATTCGCTTTGAAAAGCCATCAAAAAGCATTAAAAGCAATTCAAGAAGGGAAATTTAAAGAGGAAATCGTCCCCCTTAAAGTCGTCAACAAATATATTAATGGGAAAGGGGAAAAAATTGTTGAAGAAAAAATTTTTGACACCGATGAAGGACCTCGTGCTGATACATCACTTGAAAAGCTTGCTCAATTGAAGCCAGCGTTTAAGGAAGGAGGAACAGTCACCGCTGGGAACTCATCCCAAATGAGCGATGGCGCCGCTGTTGTTGTGGTCATGTCTGATAAAAAAGCAAATGAACTTGGACTAAAACCAATAGCGCGATTCGTCTCTTACGCCGTCGCCGGTGTCCCACCGGAAATAATGGGAATTGGTCCAGTTGAAGCAATCCCAAAGGCACTAAAACTTGCGGGACTTAAACTTGACGATATCGGACTAATTGAGCTTAATGAAGCATTTGCTGCTCAATCTCTTGCTGTTATAAAGCTTGCTGGATTAAACGAAGAAATTATAAATGTCAACGGTGGAGCAATTGCGCTTGGACATCCACTTGGCTGTACAGGAGCAAAACTGACCGTGACGATTTTAAACGAAATGAAAAGAAGAAATGTAAAGTATGGAATGGTCACAATGTGCATCGGCGGTGGTATGGGTGCTGCGGGAATTTTTGAATTAATTTAAAAAATGCCCCGACATGTGTCGGGGCCTTACAGTTCACCTTAAACTATCAAGATAAATTAAAATTAATGAAGCCCCAGCAAGTGCAAGGTTTTTCATGAAATGAGCCATCTGATTCGCAGCAAGTCCGGGGTCTTGAACTGCCCAAAACTTGTGCATTATAAAAGCAGTTGGAACAAGAAATAAAAAGAGTAAAATCGCACCGATTGTTAAGTAAAAGTTAAATAAAACACTTATCCCTCCAAGTATTATCATCAAACCAGTCAACGGAACGGTTACATTCGGAGATGGTGCTTTCATCATCTGAGCATATTGAACCATATCTTTATAGTTTCTAAAGTGCCCAAAGCCAGACATTATAAAAAGCGCTGAAAATAAAATTCTCCCAATTACCCAGATCGCTTCCATGTTTATTTCCTCCTTTTTTATGAAATTTCTTTTTTAAAGAGTCCCAACTCAACAGAAATTGAACCTGGACCAAAGACAAGAATCGCTAAGGCACATGCAAAAAGTGCAAGGTCAAGTTCAGCTCCAACCCCTGGCTTATCCATCGGAGCTATAAGTCCAACCTTAACCTTAACAAGCAATGTTGCAACAATCATATTAATCGCAAGTAATAACCCAACCCATCTTGAGAAAATTCCAAGTATGAGTACAATTCCGCCAACAAATTCAACCAAAGATACAATCACAGCAAAAAGCCCCGGAAGCGGAACACCAAGCCCGCCTAAAAATTTAGCAAACCCAGGGATCCCGAAAACAAATATCTTCGGATAACCATGGGCTATAAAGATAACCCCAAGTATTATCCTTATAACTAACAAAGCTATATCGCTTATAACCTTATTTGAAAGTTTTGTAAGCATGTTTGCACCGTTTTTTGTTTTTAAGATGATTTTAAATATCAACTGCTCTTTTCTTAACAAGATGACCTTTTTGGTAATCTTCTATTGCCTGATAAATTTCCTCTGCTGTGTTCATAACAAATGGTCCCCAGCGAGCGACGGGCTCATTTAAAGGCTTTGCACATCCAAGCAAGACAACTGAATTCTTAAGCGCAGTAAATTTAATTAAATTGCCATCGTCTAAAACCGCAAGATGATGTTGATTTACCTTCGCTCCATCAGGGAATTTTATTCGTCCCTCCGAGACAAGACAAAATGAATTAACATCACCCGGAATTTCATATTCAAAATCACTTCCTTCCACCAATCTAATATCAAGATACAAAAAATGATAATAAGCCCAGTTTCTCTGCTTGGTTTCATTAAATACCCCCGATAGGAGATTTATTTTTACATCGTTCTCATTTAACTCAATCGCTTTAAAATTGTGGTAAAACGGGTCGCTCATTTTCTCCCTTGCGGGTGAATTAAGCCAAAGTTGATATCCCCATAACAAACCCTCTTTCATAAGTGGTATCTCTGAGTGTATCACTCCACTTCCAGCGTTCATCCATTGCAATTCACCTGAATTTAATCTTCCAGTGCTTCCCGTGCTATCTTTATGCTCAAAACTTCCCCACACCATATAAGTCAAAGTCTGAAATCCACGATGTGGGTGCGGAGGGAATCCTGCGATGTAATCTTCAGGGTCATCACTTTTGAACTCGTCAAGAAGAAGAAATGGGTCAAGATAATTTAGGTAAGGTGAGCCAATGTATCTTCTCAATCTTACGCCAGCTCCATCAATTACTTCTATACCAGGGATAATTCTTTGAATACGACGATATTTATTTATTTTCGTGAGCATAATTTTTTAGTTTAAAAATTTTGAGAGATAGTTTGAAAATTCCTCTAAAACTTGCTTGTTCAAACTGAAATAGTGATACTGTCCTTCTCTTCTAACATTTACGAGTCCGCCTTCCTGTAAAGCTTTCAAATGATGTGATATCGTCGGCTGTCTCAATCCCATTTTTTCGGTTATTTCCTTACAGCTTATTTCTTTTGATCTTGCGATCAATTCAAAAATTTTACATCTTGTTTCATCTGCAAGTGCTTTTGCAACTTTTGAAATTTTTACCTTTGCCATGCGTTTTGTTCCTTTGTTTTGAATTATAGACATATAGACAAATGTCTATATAAAAATAAACAAAAAGTTTCCAATTGTCAAGTCATCACCCAAAGGTGAAAGGTTAGTTTAAAGACTAAAAATAACCCCCTTTGGAGATACGCTAAATGTTAGAGCCTAAAATTTGCTTAAGAATTGAAAATTTTGTATATTTGTATTGCTTTGGGCCCGTAGCTCAGTGGTAGAGCATCTGCCTTTTAAGCAGGAGGTCGGAGGTTCGATCCCTCCCGGGCTCACTTTTTAATCATAATCAACAGGGGTTAAAACTTCGTTGTTTTCAGTCATATCTTTTTTAAACATCGCCCTTAATCTTTTATAAATTTCCCCTGGCTTTCCATCACCAATAGTGATTCCGTCATATTTTACAATTGGTGCAACAACAAGGGTCGTGCTGAAAAACATCATCTCACTGCTATTATATGCCTCACTTATTGGGATATCTGTTGAAACTACATCTTTTAAAATGCCTTCTTCCTTAAGCAAATTCGCAAAGTAAATAGCTCTTTTAAGCATTGTCCCGTGTAAAACTTTTTCAAGCCGTGGATATTTAAAAACCTTGTCCCAAGTTACAATTGCAACATTTTTATTTGAACCCTCGGTGAGATAACCTTCCGAATCAATCCCAATTGCGGTATCTGCCCCAACATTATGCGCAAAAAGTTCCATCATAGCATTTGCAAGATAGTTGCAACTTTTAACCTGAGGAGTAAAAGGTTGCCTTAATGGGAAAGGACTTGTTACAACATTTAAACCTTCTTCATAATACCTTGACGGATAATTTGGGAGTGAGGTTATAATAAGATAAAAATGTCCCTGCGGTGACTCATCAGGATAAACGCTGAACCCCCCAGTTCCCCTTGAAATCCAAAATCTTGCCATACAATCTCTTTTTCCAGTTATAGCAATTGTTTCAAGGATTATCTCTTTCATTTCCTGCTTCGTTAACGGAATTTTTATACTTATTGCTGTCGCAGAGCGAATGATCCTATCAAGGTGCTCATCAAGAAGATAAACCTTTCCATTAATAACGAGCGAATTATCAAAAACACCATCGCCACGATGAACCATATGATCATCAAAGGGAATGTTCATAAGATTTGGATTTGTTACAACCGCATCCCATACAGTTGAATACATCGCAAAGTATTTTTCCTTTAGAGGTGTTTCCTGTTTAACCCAGTTAAGATAATCTTGTTCGTTCCAAATTTTCAACCTTTTTGTCTTCATTTTAACCTCCTGAAACTTTATTGTTTAATCTCGTTTAAAACTTCATCAAATTTTTCAATAAATAAATCTACATGCTCCTTCTCTATTATAAGGGGTGGCAATAACCTGATAACATTATTACTTGTGCAATTTACGATAATACCTTTAGCAATCAAACGATTAACCACATCAAAACATTCAACGCTAAGTTCAACTCCAACCATTAACCCGATTCCACGAACATCTTTTACAAGCCCACGATATTTTTCCTTAAGCATCAAAAGTTTTTCCTGCAAATAATTTCCGATATACTTAACATTATCAACAATTCCATTTTGAATCTCTTTTATAACCGCATAACCTGCAGAACACGCTACAGGGTTTCCCCCAAATGTTGAGCCATGTGCACCAGTTGTAAATACATCAACAACTTTTTCATTCCCGAGCACAGCCCCAAGCGGTAACCCTCCACCAAGTGGCTTCGCGAGTGCAATTATGTCTGGCTTTACATTATAATGTTCAAAAGCGAAAAATTTTCCAGTGCGCCACAAGCCACTTTGAATTTCATCCGCAACTACAAGAAAGTTAAACTCATCACGAAGTTCAAAAATTTTTTTAACAAATTTTTCATCTGCAGGAACAATTCCACCTTCGCCTTGAATAAACTCAAGAAAAACACCCGCTGTTTTATGACTTACTTTTTTCTCTATATCTTCAACATCATTATATCTTGCAATTAAAATTTCAGGCAAAAAAGGTTCGTATCCATCCCGATACTTTACTTTGTCCATTAGTGAAAGAGCTCCCATGGTCCTGCCATGAAATGAATTTGAAAAAGCAATTATTTCAACCTTCCCAAATTTCCTTCCCCATTTTCTCGTAAGTTTAATTGCAGTTTCAATCGCCTCGGCACCGCTGTTTGTGAAGAAAACTTTTTTATAGCCCGAAAGTTGAACAAGTAAATTTGCAAGTTCAATCTGTGGTTCCTGAACAAAAAGATTTGAAAGATGTATATATTTTTCAATCTGGTCAACCATCGCCTTTTTAACTTTTTCATTCCCATATCCCAAGGCGTTCACCCCAATACCAGCAATCATGTCAAGATATTTTCTCCCTTCTGAATCAATAAGATAAACCCCTTCACCACGCTTGATATGAACTCCAAGCCGTCTGTAAGTTTGAAAGAATAAACCTTTTTCAAGTTCAAAAACTGACATCAACTATCCCCAGTTAATTTTGAAATTTTTTGAAAAAGTGAATAGAGAAACTTAACTCTATTTCTCAATGTCTCAATATCCCCATCATTTTGTATGAATATATCCGCAAGTTCCCTTTTTTTGGCAGGGTCCATCTGCATTTTCATTCTATTTAGAACTTCCTCCCTTGAACAATTATCACGCTCCATTATTCTTTTAATTTTCACTTCTTCATCGGCATCAACGACAATGATATAATCAAGCTCGCTATCAAATCCAGATTCAAATATAAGTGCAGCTTCAACTATCACAAAATCATAACTTTTTTCCCTTGCAATTTTTTTAAACTCCGATATGATTTCCCTTATGACAGCGGGATGGACAAGCGATTCAAGTTTACTTTTTTTTGTTTCATCAGAGAAAATGATATCAGCTATAAATTTCCTGTTAAGTTTTCCCCCGATGTAAGCCTCTTCACCAAAGATTTTTTTAATTTTTTTCTTTAGATTTTCATCCTCTTCCATAATTCTTTTAGCGAGATCATCTGCATAGATAACTTTTGCTCCAAGTTCCTCAAAAAACCTACATACAGTTGTTTTTCCTGAACCAATTCCTCCCGTAACTCCTATAGTCAGTATACCGTGTTTGAATTGCAATTTTGTTCTTTTTTTTAAAAGTTAAAAATTCTTCAAGAAATAAAAAAGTGGGGAGGGTAATTACCCCCCACCTTTATAAAATCAAAGCACTTATTTCGCATAAGCGACTGCGCGAACCTCTCTTATAACCGTGACCTTTATTTGACCTGGATACTCCATCTCCTCTTGAATTTTTGCAGCGATGTCTCTTGAAAGTTGATCTGCGAGATTATCATCTATTTTGTCAGGTTCAACTATAACTCTCACTTCGCGACCAGCTTGAATTGCGTATGTTTTTGCAACACCTTCAAATGACTTTGCAATTTCCTCAAGTTTTTGCAACCTCCTCACATAACCTTCAACCGATTCTCTTCTTGCTCCAGGTCTTGCTCCACTTATCGCATCGGCTGCTTGAACAATTGCTGCGATAGGTGTTTCCATCGGGATATCTTCATGATGTGATCCAACGGCGTTAACGACAATAGGATGCTCTCCATATCTGCTTAAAATTTCATAACCTATCAAAGCATGTGGTCCTTCTTGTTTATCAACAACTTTACCTATATCATGGAACAAACCTGCTCGCTTTGCCAGATGTGCATCAAGACCAAGCTCTGACGCCATTATAGCTGCAAGATAAGCAACTTCTATACTATGTTGTAAAACATTTTGACCATAACTTGAACGGTATTTCATCTTCCCAACAAGCCGAATTATCTCGCGATGAACATTGTGAATTCCAAGTTCAAGCAATGTATTTTCACCAACCTTGAAGATCTCCTCTTCAAGTTCCTGCCTAACTTTTTCAACTACCTCCTCAATTCTTGCTGGATGAATTCTACCATCGGCAAGTAATCTTTCAAGCGCAATCTTCGCAACCTCTCTTCTGAATGGATCAAAACCAGAAATTATCACGGCTTCTGGGGTATCATCAACAATTATATCACATCCTGTAAGTTGCTCAAAAGCACGAATGTTTCTTCCCTCTCTTCCTATTATCCTCCCTTTTAATTCATCATTTGGAATGTGTAAAACCGTGACAGTTGTTTCAACCGAATGGTCAGCTGCTGTTCTTTGAATTGCTTGGACTATAATTTTTTGTGCCTCTTTTTTAGCCTCTTCCTTGGCTTGTTCACGAATCTCGCGAATCATCTTAGCTGCTTCAGCTTTTGCTTCTGAAACCATACTATCAATAAGTATCTTTTTAGCCTCATCACGGGTTAAACCTGCTATCTTTTCAAGTTGAATTTTTTGTTCCTCAATGATCTGCTCAATTTCCATCTGTTTAATTTCTAAAAGTTTTTTCTGTTCCTCAAGTTTTTGTTGGATTTTATTTAATTCCTGCTCCCTTCGGTTTAATTCCTCAGCTCGCTCGTTTAGCTTCTCTTCCTTTGAAAGAAGTTGTTTTTCATAAGATTGAAGCTTTTGCTTTATTTGATTTACTTCTGCTTCAAATTCTTGTTTTTTCCTAAACCATTCATCTCTTACTTCAAGAAGTTTTTCTTTCTTGATGTTATTTGCTTCGCGCTCCGCATCTTCAATTATCTTTTGAGCCCGAGCTTCAGCGGTTCCAATTTTCTTTTCCTCAACTTTTGAATGAAAAAACCACCCTATGAAAAACGCAAACAAAACAGCAGCTGAAATAACTATGTATACAACCATGTCCTCCCTCCAAGATTTTCTTTTCAAATAACTTTAAAAAATAAACCGCGCTTGCCAGCCCAGCAAGCTTAACGGTGAGAACCGGTGCCCGCCTGGATACTTCTTACTTCCACCGTCCGCTTTTGATGTCCTGGCTAAACCAGGACAGCGGAATCCCACCTTTAAATAGGTGGGATCGTGGCCTGTAATCCGCATCCAAGAGCCAGGCTACCAATGGGTCCTTGACGCTGGTTCTCCCCCAAGCTCAAACTGAGCTGACAGCGCGGTCATATACTTAATATCATATCTACCCTTGACGACAAACCACGCAACAAATCCTCTATCTCACTTTCCACATATCCTCTGTTTGCCCGCTCACGAAATAATTCCTCAGCAATGTTCAACGCAGTCAAAATTGCAATCGTCAAAATAGACTGATCAGGAAACTTGTTATGCAACTCATTCATCACCTTATCAACATACTCCGCAACTTTATAAGCAAGATCTTCATCTTCAACTTTTAAGGTATATTCAGTGTTAAAAATTTTTACCTTTACGACTTTTGATTGTGATAAATCCAAATTATTCTCCATAAAAGTTTATTTTCTGTTCTCACGGGAAAACCAGCGTCAAAAATTTTTCAAAGATAACGATTTAACCTCTCAAGCAAAGCTGAGACTTTCCTTTTGAACTCCTCTCTCTCATCAGGAGAGAACAAAACAATACCATTTTTTCTCATCTCCTCGTTCTCCCGCCTTAATGCATCAATCTCCGCTTCAAGTAAAGATATTTTCTGCTTCAAGCTTTCATTCTCATTTCTCAAATTCTGTACATATTCAAAAACCTTATCAAATTTTCCCTGAAGCTCCTCAAAAATCTTAATAAAACTTGAAACGCCGTTTTTATTTTCCATCTCTTTCAATCTCAATATGCTCTAAGTTTAGCACCAAGTTTTTGTTCAACATAATTTACAACCTTCTTAATCAGCTCATTAACTTCTTCATCCGTCAATGTTTTCTCTTTTGAAAGAATTTCAAGCGAAAAAGCAACGCTCTTTTTACCTTCTCCAATTCTTTCACCTCTATAAATATCAAATAAACGAATTGATTTCAAAATCTCACCAGCTTTTTCCCTTATCGCTTTCTCAATCTCTCCAACCGGAACTCCTTCATCAACAACAAAAGCAAGATCTCTATAAACACTTGGAAATCTCGGCAATTCTACATATCGCCTCTCTTCAATTTTTGAATGTTTGCAAATCAATTCAAAATCAATTTCAGCAATGTATATATCCGCCTCAATATCAAACTTTTTCAAGAGATCATCGCTTGCCTTAAACAATTTTCCTGCATATTTTCCAGCTATCTCAATGCCTATCTCAAACTCCGCAAGCTCACTATTATTAGAATAATAAATAAACTGATAATTTTCAAGAAAAAGACTTCTGAACAACTTTTCCACCTCACCCTTTAGGTCATAAATATCAAAACCTCTTTCTCTCAAATCATATGAAACTGGCTCAGCCACGCCAGTCATCAGAATCAAAAGCCTTTCTTCCTCAACATAATTGTCAACATATTTTTGTTTTTCATCCTCATCAAAAGCGATCCTGAAAACCTTCCCTATTTCAAAAAATTTCAAATTTCTTATACCATATCCAAAGTTATGTTTAACCACATCAAGCGCACTTGGGATTAAACTCGTTCTCAAAGCTGACATTTCCTTGCTCAACGGATTTAAAACTTTTACAAAATTTTCACCAAAAAGTCCAGCCTTATCCTGATCAAGCATACTGTTTGTTACAACTTCTTTAAATCCAGCGCCAATCAACCTTCCACGAACAAGATTATGGAAATCAATTTTTATCTTTTCAGCTGAGAAATGAACGATGGATTGCATTTTATCAGGAATTTTGTCATAACCATAAACCCTTGCAACCTCTTCAATAAGATCAATCTCCCGCTCAACATCAGGTCTAAATGTTGGAACTTTAACTGTTAAACCTTTCTCATCAAGATTCAAAACCTCAAATTCAAGTCCCTCAAGGATTTTAATGACTTCATCACGAGGTATTTCAAGCCCGATTATAGAATTCAATCTTGAAAATCTTAAACTAACAACTTTTGGTTCAATTTTAACTGGGTAAACATCAATTATCCCTCGCAGAACTTCACCACCTGCGATTTCAGCCATAAGTTGAGCTGCACGATTTAAAGCCCAGATCACAGCCTCAGGGTCAGCACCTCTTTCAAACCTATAAGATGCGTCTGTTGATAATCCAAGATATTTTGATGTTCTTCTTATACTTATAGGATTGAAATAAGCGCTTTCAATTAAAACATTTCTTGTTTCCTCCGTGATTTGGCTATTTGCTCCACCCATCACACCTGCAATTGCCACAGGTTTTTGGGCATCACATATCATCAAAGTATCTTTTCTCAATGTCCTTGCCTTGCCATCAAGAGTTATAAAAACTTCACCATCTTCAGCACACTTCACAATAATTTTATGCCCAGCGAGTTTATCATAATCAAACGCATGAAGCGGATGCCCAATTTCATAAAGGACAAAGTTTGTTATATCAACAATGTTATTTATCGGTCGCAAACCAACAGATTGAAGATAATTTTGAAGCCATTTTGGAGATGGTTCAACCTTGACATTTAAAACAACTCTGGCTGTATATCTTGGACAATTCAGTGGATCAATGATCTCAACGGAAGCGTAATCTGTAACTTTTTTATCTGATTCAACAACCTTAATCTCTGGTTTTTTGAGTTTTAAGCCAAAAGCAACCGCAAGCTCACGGGCAATCCCAATATGACTTAAACAATCGGGGCGATTCGGAGTTATACTGATATCATAAACAAAATCATCAAGCCCGAAATACTCAGCAAGTGGTTGTCCAACTTTTGCATTTGGTTCAAGGACCATAATACCTTCTTTATCATCCCCAAGTCCAAGTTCATATTCGGAACAAATCATTCCAAATGATTCAACTCCACGAATCCTTGCTCTTGTTAAAACGAACGGCTTTCCTTCGGGGTCATGCTGATTTCTTGGTATAATCGCACCAACAAGAGCAACTGGAACTTTCTGACCCGATGATACATTTGGGGCTCCGCAGATTATTTGAAGTGTATCTTTCCCGATGCTGACTTTACAAACCGTTAATCTATCAGCATTTGGATGCTTATTTACTTCCAGAACCTCCCCAACATAAAAATTTTTAAATTTTTCCCCAAGATACTCAACGCTTTCAACTTCAAGTCCAAGCATTGTAAGTTTTTCTTTTACCTCTTCAGGTTCTGCTTCAAGTTCAATGTAATTTTTCAGCCATTTGTGCGAAACCTTCACTTTCTTAAGTTCAATTTTGTTTTTCAAATTTAAAATTGCTCAAGAAATCTAAAATCATTCTCATAAAATAACCTTATGTCATCAATTCCATACTTAAGCATTGCTATCCTTTCAACTCCCATACCGAAAGCATAACCAGTGTATTTTTCAGAATCATAGCCAACAAACTTAAAAACATTGGGGTCAACCATCCCACAGCCAAGAATTTCAAGCCATCCCCCGTATTTGCAGACTCTACAACCTTTACCCCCACAAATAAAACAACTAACATCCACTTCAGCGCTTGGCTCAGTGAACGGGAAAAAACTTGGTCTAAACCTTAACTTAACACTGCTTCCAAACATTTGCTTTGCAAATGAAAGCAAAGTTCCTTTTAACTCTGCAAAGGAAACATTTTCATCAACATACAATCCCTCAACTTGATGGAACAAACAATAACTCCTGGCACTTATCGCTTCATTTCTATAAACTCTTCCTGGAGCAATTATTCTAACAGGTGGTTGTTTTGACTCCATAACCCTTATTTGCACAGGCGATGTATGGGTTCGCAAAATTATATTTTCCTTGATGAAAAATGTATCTTGCATATCTCTTGCGGGATGTTCCGGCGGAATGTTAAGCGCTTCAAAGTTATGATAATCATCTTCAATTTCTGGACCCGAGGCGACATCAAACCCCATTGAGATGAAAATCTTCTTTATCTCTTCAAGCGTCTGCGTAAGCGGGTGCATTCCCCCAGTATATTTGTATCGCCCTGGAATTGTTAGGTCAACTAATTCTTTAACTTTCTTTTTCCTTCCTTCAATTTTCTGTTTTTTCTCGTTAAATTTTGCTTGAGCAAGTTCTTTAAATTCGTTCAAAAGTTTTCCAACAACAGGTTTCTCATCACGGGGTATCTCTTTAAGTTTATCAAACAATGTTTGAATTATTCCCCTTCGCCCAAGATATTTAACTCTAAATTCCTCAAGCTGTTTTTCGTCCTCTATAGCGTCAATCTCTTTAAGGAACTTTGCTTTAACTTCCTCAATATGATTAATCATTTTTTCAATGAAACTTTGTGTTCAAACTTTTCAAATAAATAAAAAACTCCCATCATCGGGCTAAGCTAAAAAACAAACCCGAACGATGGGAGAAAAATTTTAACTAAAGGCAAATTTTACAACCTCAGAGAAAGCGTCGGGATTATTCACCGCAAGATCGGCAAGCATCTTACGATTGATCTCAATTTGCTTCTTTTTCAGAGCTGAAATGAGTTTTGAATAAGTTGTTCCATTTAATCTTGCTGCTGCGTTTATCCTTGCTATCCAAAGACGTCTAAATTCACGTTTTTTGGTTCTTCTGTCGCGATATGAATATTGAAGTGCTTTCGCAACATGGTCTTTTGCCTGTCTGAGGGTGTTGCCTCGCATCCCCCAGAACCCTTTCGCTCTCTCAAGTATCTTCTTCCTCCGCCTCCTTGATGCTGGCTTATTCGTTGCTCTCATCTTTCCCGATTCATAGATTTAGTTTTTAAAATCACGCAAGAATTAGTTGCTTGATCCTTTTTTCCTCATATGGATGAACAAGTGTTGGTTTACGAAGTTGCCTTTTCCTTTTCCTTGATTTTCCTGTGGCAAGATGGCTTCTTCCTGCCTTTTGCCTTTTTATCTTGCCAGTTGCGGTAACTTTAAATCGCTTCATCGCTGCGCGATTGCTCTTCACTTTTGGCATCTGATGACTCTCCTCCAAATTGTTTATTTTTTTCTTCCTGTTCTTTCAACATCTGAATTTTCTTCCTATCGGGTGCAAATAAAACACTCATTGAATTTCCTTCAAGTCGTATATCCTGCTCAACTTTTGCAACATCAGATAAAAATTCAATCAACTTCCTCAAAATTTTTTCACCAAACTCGGTATGCAAGATCTCTCTACCCTTGAAAATAACCTGCGCTTTAACTTTATGACCATCAAGTATAAAATCTCTCGCATGACGCGCTTTGAACTGAAAATCATGCTCACCTGTATTGGGATGAAATCTTAACTCTTTCAAAACTGTCGTTGCTTTCTGCTTCTTGTGCAACTTTTCTTCTTTCTGCTTCTCATACTTATACTTACCATAGTCCATCAACCTGCAAACTGGTGGATTAGCATTCGGAGCAACCTCAACAAGGTCATAACCTCGTTCTTCAGCCAACCTCAGGGCATCACGGGTATTCATTATGCCAAGTGACTGACCGTTCTCATCAATCACTCTAACCCGTGGAACTCTAATCTGATCGTTAATGCGTAATTCTTTCTCTATGGCGACTCCTCTCTTTGTTTTTAAATTTAACGCTTCGTTTTCTTCCTTATCTCCTGCCTTGTTCTTTCACCATTTGTGACAATTAAATTTGCGATATACTTAATGGTCTCTTCATGCGATCTCCTGAACTCATCAAGTTTTTCCGACATAATTCGTATCATCTCAGCATGCTCTTTACCCCACCGCTCCATCGTTTCTCTATGTTCTCTCCTAAACTCATCAAGCTTTTCTGACATAATTCGCATCGTCTCACGATGTTCTCTCCTGAACTCATCAAGTTTTTCCGACATAACTTGCATCGTCTCACGATGTTCTTTCCTAAACTCATCAAGGTTTCCTGACATAATTTGCATCGTTTCGTGATGTTCTTTTCTAAATTGACTTATAAGTTCATTTATATTCCTTGCTTCAGCCTTCAAAGTTCTATTGTTTATAATTGCATACAAAGTTAAAAACAAACCAAGAATCGTTGCCATCACTCCCCCAAGCGCAAGCACATCATAAAAACTCATCGTTCATTCCACAGCTTTAGTTTCTATTTCAAATTTAACTTGCGATATAAAACTTTCCAAATCAAACACCCCGAGATCACCCTTACCGTGCTTCCTCACCGAGACCGTTCCACTTGTCTTTTCCTTTTCACCAATTATGAGCATGTATGGGATTTTCTTTGTCTCAGCTTCTCTTATCTTATATGTTATTTTCTCGTTTCTTAGATCAATTTCTGCGCGTATTTTTAAATTTCTTAACCTCGTCCATACTTCCTTTGCATAGTCATTTTGAGCATCCGTTATCGGCAAAACCGAAACTTGGACAGGCGCAAGCCATACCGGGAAATTACCAGCGAAATGCTCTGTTAAAATTCCAACAAATCTTTCAAACGAACCAAATATAGCCCGATGAATCGCAACAGGACGCTTAGGCTGACCATCAACATCAATATAAGTAAGATCAAATCTTTCAGGCAACATTACAAAGTCAAGTTGAATTGTCGCAACTTGCCAATCTCTGCCAAGGGCATCTTTTATTTGAACATCTATTTTAGGTCCGTAGAAAGCTCCTTCTTTCTCCTTTAGTCCATATCTTATTCCATTTTGTTCAAGTGCCATTTTCAAGGCTTGTTCTGCCTGTTCCCATAGTGCAGGGTCACCCATTGCATTATCTGGTTTCGTTGAAAGATAATAAGCTGGCTCAAACTTGAAAATACCATAAACATAGTTTATAAAATCAATTAGCTCATTTATTTCGCTTAGTATTTGATCTGGTCTGCAATAAATATGAGCGTCATCCATTGTTATTTGTCTGACGCGAAACATTCCACCAAGTGCGCCTGAAATTTCATTTCTATGTAGCCTGCCTATCTCTGCAAGTCGTAATGGCAAATCTCTATAGCTTCTTGTCTTCATCTTGTAAACATAGGTGCTTTCTGGACAGTTCATAGGTTTAAGCGAATAAATTTCATCTTCAACTTCAAGAACGAACATATTTTCCTTGTAATGCTCCCAATGTCCCGATCTTTCCCAAAGGTCCTTCTTCACAAGTATAGGCGTTGAGATCTCTTCATAACCTCTTTTATCAAGCTCTTCACGGATAAATTTTTCAAGTTCACGGAAAATTATCATACCCTTGGGTAACCAAAATGGTGCGCCGGGGGCGATATCGTGGAAAACAAAAAGTTCAAGCTCCTTACCAAGCCGTCTATGATCCCTTTTCTTTGCTTCCTCAAGACGTTTTAAATGCTCATCCAAAAGTTCCTTCTTCGGGTAAGCAACACCGTAAACTCTTTGAAGCATCTTGTTCCTTGCATCACCCCTCCAATAAGCACCTGCAACGCTTAATAGCTTGACATATTTTATCTTTCCAGTTGAAGGTAAATGTGGACCCCGACACAAATCAGTGAAACTTCCTTCACTGTAAAAGGTAATTGTGTCATTATCATCAATTTGTTCTATAATTTCAACCTTATATGGATCACCTTTCTTTTTAAAAAATTCAAGAGCTTCCTCCTTCGTAACAACCCTCCTAATATAAGGTTCATCTCTTTGCGCAAGCTCCCTCATCTTTTCCTCAATTTTGACAAGATCTTCAGGCGTTAAAGTCCTATCAACATCAACATCATAATAAAATCCATCTTCAATCGGTGGTCCAACCCCGAATTTTGCACCCGGGAAAAGTTCCTCAATTGCATGAGCCATGAGGTGAGCTGAACTGTGCCAAAAAACTTCTCTTCCCTCAGGGTCATCAAATGTTAAAATTTGAAGTTCGCAATCCTCTTCAAGTGGACGAGTAAGATCTATGACAACGCCATTAACCTTTGCTGCAACTGCCTCCCTTGCAAGTTTTCTGCTTAAATTTTCAACTATTTGTAAAGGCGTTGTTCCTTTATTAACCTCAAGAATATCTCCATCGGGTAATTTAACCTTAATCTTTTCCATAAAACAAAAAATTTGGGTTTTCTCCTTTAAAATTTTTGTAAAAATAATAAAAAATCAGGGGAAAATCAAACTCTCACCCGAAAAACTTCTTTTCCCGCAAAAACAGCATCTTCCCCAAGCTCCTCTTCAATCCTTAATAATTGATTATACTTCGCAATTCTATCCGTCCTTGATGCTGAACCCGTCTTTATTTGACCAGCATTTGTTGCAACAACAAGATCCGCAATCGTCGTATCTTCCGTCTCGCCAGACCTATGGCTCACAATTGCTGTATAACCATTTTTCTTCGCAAGCTCAATACAATCAAGCGTCTCCGTCAATGTCCCAATTTGATTTAATTTTATTAAAATTGAATTCGCAATCCCTCTTTCAATACCTTTTGAAAATATATCAATGTTTGTGACAAAAATATCATCACCAACCAGTTGAACTTTATCACCGAGCGCTTGAGTCAACATCTCCCACCCTTCCCAATCATGCTCCGACATGCCATCCTCAATAGAAACAATCGGATATTGTCTCACAAGCTCCTCATAAAATTTTATCATCTGTTCGGATGTCTTCTCGCTTTTATCAGATTTAAAGAAAACATATTTTCCATCCTGATAAAATTCACTTGCTGCACAATCAAGCGCAAGATAAACATCAACACCAGCCTTATAACCCGCCTTTTCAATTGCTTCAAGGATAACTTCTATCGCTTCAACATTTGACCTCAAATTTGGCGCAAACCCACCCTCATCGCCAACCGCTGTATTATAACCTTTTGATTTTAAAACTGATTTTAAAGAATGAAAAACTTCAACCCCAATTCTCAAAGCTTCTGAAAACGATGGTGCACCGACAGGAGCAATCATAAATTCTTGAATATCAACATTATTGTCTGCATGTCTCCCACCATTTAAGATGTTCATCAATGGAACTGGTAAAACTTTAGCATTAACACCACCGATATACCTGTAAAGTGGAATCCCAAGATGATTTGCAGAAGCTTTGGCAACCGCAAGCGAAACCCCAAGAATTGCATTCGCACCGAGCCGTGATTTATTTGGAGTCCCATCAAGTTGAATTAAAAACCTATCAATCCCAACTTGATCAAGCGCATCCCATCCTTCAAGCTCATCTGCAATGATATTATTAACATTTTCAACCGCTTTTAAAACTCCCCTGCCAAAATACCTTCCAGCGTCCCCATCTCTTAATTCAAGAGCTTCATTTTCTCCAGTTGAAGCACCGCTTGGAACAGCTGCTCTACCCATTGCTCCCGATTCAAGATAAACATCAACCTCAATTGTCGGATTTCCCCTTGAATCAAGGATTTCACGTGCTTGAATATCAACTATTGTTGTAGACATTTCACTTTGCCTTTTTGTTTTTGAAATAATTATATCAACAAAATAATGAAAAATCAATTTTAACTTCCAAATTTCACCTCTTTCCAAATCTTGAAAATATCATCGGGCGGATCATTACGATAGATCAAAAAAATAGAATCCACACTGAACTTGACCGGGTTCCAAGAACTTCGCAATTCCCTCAATAAATTTTCAAGATTTTTTTGACCTTTGACCTGTCCAACACTTAAATGGGGAATAAAACCATTTTCAAATTTTCTCACATCATCACAATCTGGAACTATACTTTGCAACTTTTCCTGCACATTGATAATTTTCTCAACAGGTTCAGGTTGAAGCCAAATTGTGTAATTTTCGCCATAATGCTTGAAAAATTTAAAATCAGAAAGTTCAATTTCAAATTTCTCAACCTCATTACACACTTTCTCAAACTCAACATAAACACTTTCAAATTCCTCAAACGGTCTAAACGGATAAATCAATGTTATATGAGGCATCCATCTCCTGAACTGTCTATCATGCTCTCTCCTTATTTTCTGAATCGGCTCCCAAACATCTTCAGTTGGAATTATGACCACGGCAGTTTTATGTGTTTTCCTTTGTGTCCTTTTCATAGAGAAATTCAATCCTGTTGCAAATCCATCGTTAATTTTTTATTTTTAAATTTGAAAAACAAAATTTCAAATTCTTTTATGAAGTTCGTCGCTGATGTAATGCTTGGCAAACTTGCCCGATGGCTACGACTAATTGGATATGACACGGTTTATAACCCAAAACTTTCAACCAAGGAACTTATCAAAATAGCAAACGAAGAAAATAGAATTTTCATCACCAGAAGTAAAAGGGTTGCTGAAGAACTTGGAGCAAAGAATTTTTACATCGTGAAAGCAGAAAAATTCAAAGAGCAATTAAGCGAGATCATAAAAAACCTAAACCTTGATACTGAAGCAAATTTATTCTCACGCTGTTCAATCTGTAATACTGAAATTATTGAAATTGAAAAATCAAGCGTGATTGACCTAATCCCCGAAGAAACAGCTAAATCGTTTGATGAATTTTATAAATGCCCGAAATGCGGAAAAATTTACTGGGGTGGGTCCCATACAATAAGAATTATCAAATTGCTTAACGAAATCAAAAATGAATGAAACAGAGATCAAAAACTGGAGAATAATTGACATAATAAACTGGGGCACACAATATTTTAAGCTCAAGGGGATTGACGAAGCAAGATTAACAATTGAACTTATGCTCTGCCACATCCTCAAATGCAAAAGAGTTGACCTGTATGTAAATTTTGAGAAACCACTCACCAAGTCAGAGCTTGAGAATTTAAAAGAACTGATAAAAAGAAGGTTAAGAAGAGAACCACTTCAATATATAATTGGCAAAACAGAATTTATGGGACTTGAATTTAAACTCACCCCTGCTGTCTTAATACCAAGACCTGAAACTGAAATCCTCGTTGAAAGAGCACTTGAAACTCTGAAAAAAGAATTCGCAGATAGAAAAACGCCCAAAGTGCTTGACATTGGAACAGGAAGTGGAAATATTGCGATAAGCTTGGCAAAATTCCTCGGAGATAAAATTACTGTAATTGGGATTGACATAAGCAAAGAAGCCATTGAACTTGCAAAAGAAAACGCACAGTTGAATGGGGTTAAAAATGTTGAATTCATTCAACTTGATTTATTTGATCAAAAACTTATAAATGAATTTAAAAAACAATTTGATCTCATTGTTTCAAATCCCCCGTATATTGCAGTTGATGAAATTGAAAATTTGCAAGATGAAATAAAAAAATTTGAACCAAGACATGCAATCACAGACGGAGCGAATGGTTTAAGTTTCTATAAAAGAATTGCAAAAATTGGGAAGGAACTCATCAATGAAACTGGTTTCATCCTCGTTGAAATAGCATACGGTCAAGCTGAAAATGTCAAAAAAATTTTCACAGACGCTGATTATGGACAAATTGAAATATTCAAAGATTATCTCGGGATTGAAAGAGTTGTAAAAATAAAAGTTGGATAACGATGAGAGCCCTGATTCAAAGAGTTATTCGTGGGAGCGTAACAATTAATGGTTCGCTACACAGTCAGATAGGAAAAGGTATTGTAATTTTGCTTGGGATAAAAAATGGAGATACGGAAGAAGATGCCAAATATCTTGCAAACAAATGCGCAAACTTGAGAATTTTTGACGATGAAAATAAAAGAATGAACTTATCTGTTAAAGATGTAAATGGAGAAGCTCTTGTCGTGTCTCAATTTACTCTTTACGGTGACACAAGGCATGGAAATAGACCAGATTTCACTCAAGCGTCAAAACCTGAAGAAGCGGAAGTTTTATACAATAAATTTGTTGAATATCTTAAGCAAATAATGGGACAGGAAAAGGTGAAAACAGGCGTTTTCAAAGCTATGATGCTTGTTGAAATAATAAATGATGGTCCTGTAACATTACTCGTTGAAAGCAAGGGGAAATAAAAGATTTGCCCGCTATCAAACTAATTTGATATAAATCTTGGTTTACTTATTCACTTCTTTTTAAAAACAATTGTCACAGGCACTCCGATAAAGCCAAAATGTTCTCTAATTTTATTCTCAAGAAACCTTTTATAATGTTCTGGTATATCGTCGGGAAAGTTTGCGAAGAATGCAAATACAGGTGGCGCTGTTTTAACTTGCGTGACATATTTAATTTTTATCTCCTTTCCAGATACAGCAGGCGGTGGTGTTTCCTTAACAATTGGAAATAAAACTTTGTTAAGTTCACTTGTCTTTATTTTTTTATTTCTCTCGTCATAAACAATCTTGGCAAGGTCAAGCACCTTAAAAATCCTTTGCTTCGTCTTTGCAGAGATGAAAAGAATGGGCACATAATCAAAAACTTTCAACCTTTCTTTCAAAGCGTGTTCATATTCAAGTGCAGTGTTTGAATCCTTCTCAATAAGGTCCCACTTGTTCACGGCAATTATAATTCCCTTTTTCAAATCCGCAGCTTCCCCAATAATTCTCAGGTCTTGCCTTTCAAGCCCACATGTTGCGTCAAGCATAACAACAGCAACATCGCATCTTTCAACTGATTTTAGAGCTCTTATAGCACTGTAAAACTCTATGCTTTCTTTAATCTTACTTCTCCTTCTCAATCCAGCGGTATCAATTAACACAAATTCGGTATCGTTATATCTAAAAGTTGTATCTATTGAGTCTCGGGTTGTCCCAGGTATATCGGTTACAATTATTCTATTTTCACCTAAAATTGCATTCACAAACGAAGATTTTCCAACATTTGGTTGCCCAACAACAGCAACTTTTATCTGGTTCTTACCCTCTTCGGTTTCCTCAACTTTTTCAGGAAGATCCTTGACAACTTCGTCAAGGAAATCTCCAACTTTTCTACCATGAAGAGCGGAAATTGAAAATGGTTCCCCAAGACCAAGTTCATAAAATTGGGATGAATAAAGTTCAAGTTTATCATTGTCAATTTTATTTACTGCAAGAATAACCTTCTTTTTCGTTTGCCTTAAAATTTTTGCAATTTCAATATCTATTGGCGTAACCCCAGTTATCGCATCAACAACGAAAACTATCACATCTGCCTCGTCAATTGCTATTTGAACCTGTTCTCTTATAGCTGACTCAAAAACATCATCGGAATCGGGAACATAACCGCCGGTATCTATCACAGTAAATTTTTTCCCGTTCCATTCCGCTTGCCCATAATGTCTGTCCCGTGTTACCCCACTTTTAGGGTCAACAATTGCATCTCTTTCCCCAATTATCCTGTTGAAAAGGGTTGACTTTCCTACATTTGGTCTCCCTACAATTGCAACTATATTTTTTCCCATCTTTAAATGTTCATTTTTGATTCATTTGGCTTATTTTAAAATTAGCAATGGAAAATTTGATAAGCAAAAACATCTTAATTGTTTTTTTGAGGCGCATTTGCTAAATTTAAACGCATTTGAATTTAAAACAAATATAAGGGCAAGATGTTCGCCGTTGTTAAAATTGGTGGTCATCAGTATAAAGTCAAAGAGAATGATAAAATTTTCGTTCAAAAGATTGAAGATGAACCGGGAAGCAAAGTCAAATTTGAAACTGTCCTCCTCCTTCAGGATAACGAAAAAACTTATGTTGGGAACCCCTATGTGCCTGGCGCTTTTGTTGAGGCAACAATACTTGACCATGTAAAAGGGGAAAAAATCATCGTTTTTAAGAAAAAGCGTCGCAAAGGTTATAAAGTAACAAAAGGACATCGCCAAAATTATACTCAAATTGAAATTAATAAAATTTATTTTGAAAGTTAATGCCAAGGGTGGATGTAGCAAAAATAATTCAAGAGCTTGTCGTTCCTGAGCTTCACGATATTAAGTCAAGCATCCAAGAGTTAAGAACAAAATTTGATTCAGAGATCAAGCGACTTGATGAAAAAATTGACCTTGTTAGAAATGAATTAAAAGCTGAGATTGGTGGATTAAGAAAGGAAATTGAAAGCGTTCGTAATGAATCAAAAGCTGAAATCGGTGGATTGAAAAAAGATATTGAAAGCGTCCGCAGTGAATTAAAAGCTGAAGTTGACGGATTGAGAAAAGATATTGAGAATGCTCGCACCGAATCAAAAGCTGAAATCGGTGGATTGAAAAAAGATATTGAAAGCGTCCGCAGCGAATTAAAAGCTGATATTGAGAGTGCTCGCACCGAATCAAAAGCCGAAATTGCTGGATTGAAAAAAGATATTGAAAGTGTTCGCAG
>Ga0105163_1000540_pt1 | contig 22239 bp, 22 predicted proteins | sample JNZ110809AmetaG_FD_81531 | JGI IMG/M metagenome (GOLD analysis project Ga0105163, IMG submission 81531) | Hot spring microbial communities from Jinze hot spring, China to study Microbial Dark Matter (Phase II) - JNZ 110809A | ecosystem: Environmental > Aquatic > Thermal springs > Hot (42-90C) >... | reverse complement strand
TGTACGGCCAGGCCCCGCAGACTATCCACTTCGCGAGGGCACATCACCCTCGAGCCCACTGGTGCCGCCGAGATTTAAGGCTCCACACCCGCTAAGATCCGGGTGAACTCAGGATAGAAGTCGGGATGGAAGACGAAACCCTTTATCTCTGAGATCAGTTCCGCTTCACTTTGGCTCATTAAAACTGCCTGTGTGACAACCCTCACTCCCCCTCCCGGGACCACATCTCTATCTCCTCTTGCGATGGTAACAATTCTGGTGGGATCTTGGTGCCTGTTGCGCGCTCTTAGCCTGACGGAGATCTGATGACAAACGTATCGGTGGAAAAATGAAAGGGTCTGGCGGGTATCAGCCGTGGCTATGGGATTCGTGCATGCCCCCCATCTGAGAGCCCTCAGTGGCCATGACGTGGAAGTGCACGACCTTCCCGCTCTCGAGCTTCAGGTAGACGTGGAAGACCGAAACCTTCTCGACGTCGCCGAAGACCATCACGTGGTAGCCCTCGCCCTCAGCGCCCCTCATCTTGACGACCGATAGGGGGCCGACGCAGACGCGATCCACCTTGACCATCCTCATCACGTTCCCCTCCATCACCGTGGTGTGCAGCTCCGCCGTCAGCTGGACCCGGCCCTCCTTCCCCTCGCCGTAGGCCTCGACTCCCACTACGCAGTCGGGTAGCAGGCCGTTGTTCCTGAGGTTGAGGAAGATCCCGGCGGTCTTGGACCCGACCCGCACCGCCACGTCCTCCGCAGTGGGCTGCGAACCGATCGCAAGGACCCCACCGACCGCCGCGACGACGATCACAACCACCGCTATCAGCACCAATCGCAAGGTCCGTGCCATCTCATTCGAACTTACGGCTCCGATGATATTAGCATGCACAGAACCGGTTCGTCAGACCCTCCTTCCCCGCCTTCCTCCCTTCTTCCTGACGCTGTCGTGCGGTATCGGGGTAACGTCCTCGATCCTGCCGATCATCACACCGGACCTCGCGATGGTCCTGATGGCAGCCTGCGTTCCGGGCCCTGGAGTCTTCGACTTCACACCGCCTGGAGCCCTGACCCGGATGTGGACCGCATTGATGCCCTTGGACTTGGCTATCTCCATTACGTAGCTGGCCACCCTCATCGCCGCGTACGGAGAGGCCTCCATCCTCCCTCCGGTGACGAACATGCCCCCGCTGGCCTTCGCGATGGTCTCGCTGCCGGTGATGTCGGTGACCGTGATCAGTATGTTGTTGTAGGACGAGTAGATGTGGACTATCCCCCACACCGTCTTCTGCCCCTGCTGCGTCCCTCCCTCCGCCGACATCCTGATCTCCGCTCTCTTCCTTAGTGATAAACCGTTTGACGTCGGGCGCTCCGAAAACACCGGTTTACGTGCCCGTGGAACCACAGGTATGTCAGGCGACGGCACAATGCCAGGGGTAGAGGCATGAACGCAACGGAGGGCAGAGGTTGGGGTTGAGGGTCGCATTGGTGAACTACACCTACGGCGGCGGCAGCGGATCGGGCCGGCACGTGATGCTGCTGGAGCGTGGTCTGAGGGAGCTGGGGGTCGAGGTCTCGGTGCTCCACTCCGGCAACGTCCCACACCTCCGCCTCCCGAAGACGGGCTCGCTCTCCCTCGCCCTTTTCTCGGCACCTCTCCTGAGGAAATACGACCTAGTCCACCTGCACTCGCCGAAGCTATTCCCGGCTCTCCTCGGCGCGGAGCGCGGGGTCGTCACTGTTCACGGCGGCGAGGCCGAGTTCAGGCGGAAGTACGGTCGGCTGACGGACCTGATGGACCTCGGCCTCAGGGCCTTCAGGTCGAAGACGGCCGCTTACACCTCGGTGATGAAGCTCGAGGCCGAGAGGCGCGGGTGGCTCTGGATACCCAACATGACGGACCTGAGCGCGATCGAGAGGATCAGGCCCTCGGGCGAGAGCTACGTCCTCTTCGTCGGCCGGAACGATCCCATCAAGAACTACAGGTTGTTCTCAGCGGTGGTTAGGAGGCTCGGGGTCAGGTACAAGGCCTTCGGGGTGGAGGAGCTGGCTCCGTGGGAGGTCGTGATATCCCACATGAAGTCGGCCACTTGCCTCATGATAACATCGGTGTGGGAGGGGATGCCGAGCGTGATGCTCGAAGCCTGGGCCTCCGGCTGTCCTGTCATCGCGAACGAGCTCCCCGCCTTCACGCCCTTCAGGGACGCGCTACTTCTGACCGAACCCACAGTCGAAAGCTGGGTGGAGGCCTTCAGGAGGCTCGAGGACGAGAGGGAGAGGTTGGTGAGGAGGGGGAAGGAGCTGGTGAGACGGTTCGATTACCGCGTCGTTAGCAAAATGTACCTGGAGCTGTACGAGAAGGTCCTCAACTCCTCCGCAGGGACCTGACGGTCCTGACGTAGATCAGAACGCCGAGCGCCAGGAGAACCGCGGAGAGGGCGACGGCCCCTGCGGTTCCGATGACCTCTGGAGGCACGACGTCTCCGCCGACCTGGAGGCCCCTGACGTAGATGGTCAGGTTCGTGGGTTCGTCGATCTTGAGCTCGCGCCGCTCCAGGAACTGTCCCCCGAGGGAGACCTCAACGATAGCCGTTCCCCTCACAGGCATCACGAAGCTCACGGTGCCGTCCCTGACCTCGACCGGAAGCTCCTGGCCCTCGTACCAGACCCTCGCACGGAGGCCCCTGAGCGGGGCACCGGTCCAGTCCCGGTACTCGAGATTCACTGGCATCGAGACGCCGTTGACCCTCAACGCCTCTGGTGCGGAGGAGAAGTCGAGGGTTTCCGAGTGGACCAAGATGCCCTTGTAGAGCACGCTGACCTGGGCCCTTACCGGAAGGACGCGGAACCTCGCTACCCCGTCAGCGCCGGTGCCGACGGAGACCTTCCTGTTGGTCCCGGGTTCCGTGAGCTCCATCGTCGCTCCCTCGAGGGGCGAGCCGTCGGGCTTGACCAGCCTGATGGAGACGTCCCTTCTCCGGAGTTCCAGCTTCAGGTCCTCGATCGGGCCCGTTAGCTGCAGGGTGCTGTTCAGCAACGATTTGCCCTGGAGGGAGACCCTGACTTCGAGCGGCCCGACCTCGGTAAGCGAGCTTACCGGGAGGTCCTCGAAGACGACCCTTCCCGACGCATCGGTGGTCACGGTGGCAATCCTGACACCCGAGGTCGAGACGACCGTGACCGCAGCTCCCCTGACAGGGTCTGCACCGTCCGCGAGGAGAAGCGCCTGGAGGTCGGCGACGTTCGCCACAAGGGTGGTGTTGACCGACTCCGAGACGCTCAGTGTGGAGGAGAGAACGGTCAGCTTCCTGCCGCTGTAAGTCTTGGAAGCGACGACCTGATAGGAGCCGACAACAGAGGACGTGGGGACGCCCGAGAAGGCCGCCTTGCCGTCCTTGACGGTTGAGGAGAAGAGGACCCCGCTGGCGGAGATCCTCAGCTCGACGTCGTTTACCGGTTCCCCTCCGAGGTCGAGCACCTCGAACCCCAACCTCACGAGCGGCGCTATCAGCTCCAGCGTCCTGTTGAGGGGAGCGTGATCGACGTTGACGCTCAGCACCGTCGCGTTCATCACCCTGACGGTGACGTTGTAGGATCCAACCTCTCGCAGCGTCGAGAGCGGCAAATTGCTGAAGCTCAGGGATCCGTCGTCGGAGGTGGTCGCTGAGCGCTCGATCTTTCCGGTGGACGACCTGACCTGAACGGTCACCCCCTTCGCTCCACGCCCCTCTGCGTCGAGCACCTTCAACGCTAGGACCGCAACCGCAAGCCTCACGATCCTCTCGCCCTCATGCGGGACCCGGACGGTCTCGTTCGCGACCAGAACCCCATCGATCGAGACCTGAACGTTGTACTCTCCGGGTGAGAGGCCCCTGAAGGTAGCGACGCCGGCGCTGGTCGACCTGAAGGTCCTCCTGAGCGTGGAGTTGGTGAGGACGACCTCGACGTTGCCGACGGGGTTGCCGTTGTAATCGACCACCTTGAGCTGCAGGTCTGTCGTTTGGGCGTATCCGAGCTGGATCGAGAAGAGCGCGGTCAGGAGCATCGCCGCGATCGTGAAGGTCGCTAAGGCCCGCATCTCCGCACGCCTGCTCATCTCCGCACCTCACCACTTCGCGGTGCTGGTCTTCTGCCCCTCATTGACCTTTGTCCTGGACAGGCTCTCGAGGAATTTGTGGGCGACCCTCAGCACGGACCTGGCCGTGTCGTAGGTCAGCTGCTCCAGCGCGTCCTCGTACTTCAGCCAGGCGTAGGCCTTGTGCTCGTGACTGAGCCTCACCTTGAAGGTGGAGGTGCTGGCGAGGTAGAAGACGACGGTCTTGTTGATCTCGCCCTCCTGACTCCTGAACTGGTACGATATCGTCTGACGGAAGCCCTCTATCAGCTTCAGGTCCGTTATCCCTGTCTCCTCCCTGACCTCCCTCCTCACGGCGTCCAGCTCGGTCTCGCCCTCCTCTATCCCTCCTTTGGGGAAGTCCCAGTGACCTGCGTCGTACAGCAGTAGCAGGTAGTACCGCTCGCCGAGCGTCTCGTTGAAGATCACCGCACCAGCCGACTTCTTCTCGATCAAGACCTATCCACCGACCCCTCGCGACGACCAAGTTTTTAGTTTCTTTGCGGCTGGCTCAGCCGAGCATTAAGGTGCCGCCGTCGACGACGATGACCTGCCCGTTGACGAAGCTGAAGAGGTCGGAGATCAGGGCGAGGACGACCCGCGCCACCTCGACCGGCTCACCCCATCTCCCCATCGGTGACTCTTCTGCTAAAGCCCGCCGCTCCTCCTCGCTCATGCCGCCGTAGGTGGGGCCCGTCCTGATGTTGCCGAGGGCCAAGGCGTAGGCCCTCACGCCGAGCCGTCGGTACTCCGCTGCGACCGCCCTGACCAGACCCACAACCGCGATCTTCGCCATCGAGTAGGCCGAACCGTACCTGTACCAGGAGAGGGCCGGCGTGGAGGACGTGAGGATCAAAACGCCTCCGCGGAGGAGGGGGAGAAGAGCTCTGACCAGCCTGAAGTTGGCGAAGAAGTCCACCTCGAAGACCGTTCTGAGCTCCTCCTCCGTCAGCTCCTCCACGCTCCTGTACCACAGGTTGGGATCGAAGGGGTAACCGACGTAGCTGACCAGCGCGTCGAGTTTCCCGAACCTCCCTTCGACCTCCGACCTCAGCCTCGAGACGGAAGAGGGGTGGGTGAGGTCCAACGGCAGCGAGATCACTTTTCGTCCGGCTTCAGCACACTCCGACGAGAGCCTCTCGAGCACCTCCCTGCGCCGGGAGACGAGCATGAGGTCGGCGCCCTCCCTCGCGAGCAGCCTGGCCGTCTCGGCTCCTATCTCCGAGGTCGCTCCCGCTATCAGGACCCTCTTACCCTGAGCGATCACCATCGCCCACCTCCTCCGCCCTGACCGTGATTCCCTCCCTTACTTCCTCCACCTCCCGGATGACCCAGCCCCTGTTGAGGAACCGGACCGCGACCAAAGGTTTCGGGCGTATCTCGTGACCGCAGGACGGACACCGGACCACGAAGAGACAGGTGAAGGCCAGCAACCGCTCCAGCTGCTCCCTGCCTATGTAGACCTCCCTCTTGTTGGTGGACTTGACCTCGATCGCGCAGAGCTCGCCTCCGTCCACGGCGAGTATGTCCGGCTTCACGCTCAGCTTTCCGGTACCGCTGCCGGGCGTCCTGACCGCGCAGTAACCGGGCCTTTTCAGGTCGTTGAGCTTCCGGATCAGGTAGTACTCTCCCTCGTAACCGATGCGGTGCCTGTAACGCCTGCTGAAGAAATCCCTGGGCCTTCTGGGCACGCGACCACCCCCTCGGCGTCCGTTGAAAACGTTAAGCTCTGCGCCACGGGACGAGCTCACCGAGTTTTACCGCCGCAAGTCGACGAGCCCTCCGTTGACGGACTCTCGCCTATTAACCGGACTCGATCAAGGTCACCCGACAGACGGAGTTGATCCGGCGGCTGCTGGGATCGTTCACGAGGCGCGAGAACGAGGTCCTCTCCGGAATCCTGAGCTACGGCCAGGAGGTGGCCCTAACAGCTGCGGCGCTGAGGGATCTGATCGAGGGCCTGGTCGAAGGTCGCGAGTCGGAGATCTCGGAGGCCTACAGGGAGCTGATGGAGCGCGAGGCGCGGGCCGACTTCACGCGGAGGAGGCTGTCGGAGGAGATCTCGCGGGGCAGCTTCCTCGCGAACGTCAGAGAGCTGCTCCTCGAGCTCGTGGAGAGGATGGACAAGATAGCTGACTACTCGAAGGACGCAGGGAGGCTCCTCTACCTGGCTGCCGTTTCGGGAGTCGACTTCGTCCCGCTCCTCAGGTCAGAGCCGCTGCAGAAGCTCCTTCACTGTCAGTCCCAGTGCATCGACTCGCTCCTCTCGGTGCTGAGGAACATGGCCGCTGGCAGGAAGATAGCGCTGGAGGAGCTGCACGTCGTCGAGGAGTGGGAGGAGGAGGCGGACGAGCACAAGGACGACGCCATCAGGGGCCTCTTCGAGAGGAAGGGGAGCATGAACCCTGCGGACTTCGTGCTCATGCGGGAGTTCGTTCTGCTCCTGGACAGCGTCTGCGACGCGGCCGAGGACTCGAGCGACGTGCTGCTGAACGTCATCGCGGTGAGCTACGGCTGACATGTTCTCAGACCAAACCCTCCTGGAGGCGGTCCTCGCGGCCTCGGTGGCCTTCACGCACGGGTGGAGCACAGGCTCCCTGATCGTCAGCCTCACCCGCTCCGGAATGGGCGCGCGGAGGTCAGCGGCCGCGGTGCTGCTGGGAGGTCTCTTGGGAACCGTGATCGGCGGGAGAGGGGTCACCCACACGGCCATCTTCTCGGAGGGGGCATCGCGCCTCGACCTGACAACCGTGCTCCTGATAACACTCCTGCTGCTCATCGCGGGGAGCCTGACCTCGACTCCAGTGAGCTACTCGCACGTTCTCGTCATGACGATGATGGGCTGGGTCCTGAGGTCGGGGGCTCCGATCAACCCATCGGGTGTCGCATACCTGCTGATGGGCTGGGTGGCGGGGCCCTTCATCGCTGCCTCGATCTCGATCTCCCTCTACGCCCTCGTCAAACAGCTCTTCAGGAGGCTCGACGTCCTGACCGTTGACGCCATCAACCGCGCATCGATCTACGTCGCCTCCTTCGCGCTTACCTATTCCGTCGCGGGGAACAACATGGGCTTCCTCGCATCGCTCGTGAGCGGGTGGGGTTGGCCGGTGGCGCACGCGGTCGTGGCAATCTTCTGGACGCTCGGCGTCCTGTTACCCGGCAAGGCCATGTGGGACTTCATCGCTGAGAGGGTCGCCCGGATGCCTCCCCAGGGAATCGCGTCGGCAGCCGTTGGGTCGTCGCTGACCATGTGGATCTTCCTCCTGCTTTCGGTGCCGACGAGCGTCTCGCACTACGTCCTGGCTTCGGCCGCGCTGCTACCGCTGTTAACGCCCCACCTCGTGGGCTGGAGGTCCGTGGCACGGGTGGTCCTTTGGAGCGCAGCGACCTCGCTGCTCGGCTTCACCGCAGCCTGGCTGGTCTGAATAGGTTGATTACGATCTTTCGCGGCTAACATGCCAGCGTGATCCCATCAGAGCTGGGAGCTTCGATAGCGATGCTCCTGGCATCGGCCCTCGCCTTCGTGAACGGCGTCGAGGCACTCGGCGAGAGGTTGGGGCTGACCAGGTTTGCGACCGGTTCGCTCCTCGCAGCAGCTCTAACGGCGCTACCTGAGCTGATCATAGCCGTCGTTAGCCCGTTCCATGAGGCAGCGGCCGCGCGGGAGGTCGGTATCACGAGCGTAGTGGCAGCGCCCTCGATCACGCTCCTGATCGGCGCACCCATCGTCGGGCTCTTCCTGAAGGACCCAGAAACCCCGAGGAAGGTATCGAGGACCTATCTCCGGTTCTCGGTTCTGATGCTGCCTGCGCTCCTGACTCCCTTCCTCAGCAGCCCCGCTTTCCTCTTCGCCTTGGGATCCTTCTATTTGCTGGCCTTCGTGCTGGTGGGACGCAGTATATTGAGGGAGCCGGGGGAGCTGATGGAAGCCGAGGCCTCATACCTCGAGAGGTTGGCTGGTCGCAGGAGCACGGCGCTGGTCGCACTTCAAACCGCCTCCTCTTCACTCCTGATGGTCTGGGCGGCCGATGCCTTCCTCGACTCCGTCGTCGTCACCGGCAACCCGCTGGCCTACGGGCTTCTGCTATCGCCGTTGGCGACGTGCCTGGTGGAGGTCCTGGTCGCCTTCCTCTGGACGGCCAGGGGGAACGCGTCGATGGGGCTCTCGCTCCTCTCCGGAGAGAACGTCCTCCAGTCGTCGCTCGTGATCGGCCTGGGTCTCGTCGCAACGGGATCAGCCGTTCCCGCTGAAGAGCTCTGGGCAGTTGCGCTCTACTCCGCGTTCGGTGCGCTGTACGCCGTTCTGCTCCGGCGTCACTCGGCCAGGCTCCTCGTCGTTGGGATCGCAGGATACGCGCTCTACCTGCTAATTGGGGCCTCGCTCCTCTGACCGCGGAGGGTCATCCCGGTGTTTCGCGGGGAGGCGTAGGGCGCCTCGGTCACCGTTATACTTACGGGCCCAACAGCGAAGGTGTAAGGGACGTGGGTTGAGACGACTCCTCGAGCTCGAGCTGAAGAACGGCGTCCTCATCGAGAGGGTGAACAGGTTCGCGGTCAGGGTTTCGACGGCCGGGAGGGAGGTCCTGCTGCACAACAGGAACACGGGGAAATTGGGTGACCTGCTGGTCCCCGGTGCGGAGGTCCTGTACGTCGAGCGTAGAGGCTGGGAGCGCAGGAGGACTTCCGGGGTTCTGGTTGGCGTCGCGGTGACCGAAGGCGATGCGGCCCTGACCGACCCGTACTTGCAGGCGAGGTCCTTCGAGGTCGCCTGGGAGTCCGACCTGATAAGTTGGCTTTCCGGGTGGAAGCTGGCGAGGAGGGAGGTCAGCGTCATGGGCGTCCGGCTCGACTACGAGATCGCCTCTGCCTCCGACGGGAGGGGGTACTTGGAGCTGAAATCCGCGGTCTTCCACGACGGTTCTGGCACCTGCATGTACCCCGACGTACCCAGCGTTAGGGGTAGGAGGCACCTGATGGCGCTGGAGCGGCTCGCGGCGAAAGGCGTGCGGTCGATAGTCGCGTTCGTCGCGGCACATCCATTGTGCAGGCGCTTCAGACCATGCGAGCCGTGCGACCCGGAGCTGGCTGAGCTCCTGAGGAGGTCCGCTGAGAGGGGCGTTGAGGTCAGGGCGGTCAGCATGGGGCTGAGGAGGGACGGAGCGGTCGTGCTCCTCTCGGACGACCTGCCGGTCTCACTGGCTTGAGCAGGTGACGCAGAGCCCGCACCTCGGGCACCGGTGTGCCTTCTCGGGGAGGTCCGCATGGCAACGGGGACACTCGTTGTCGACCGACGCGACCGAAATCATGGCCAATCCTGACAAGACCTGCTCGGCGTTGACCTATAAGTCTTCTTGGCCAGACCGAGGTTGGGAACCCCTGCCGGGCGCATGTTGAATAGATGCAACGCACGAAGTACGCGAAGAGAGAGGAAGTGCCGGACGTAATCGTGGACGAGCTGTCCCTGATAACGGGTGCGGCAGCCGAATTCGTCGAGTCAGGCGGGGTCTCCGGAAGGATACTCATCCACCGGAGGATCATGAGGGACATCAGGGAGCGGTTGAGGAGGGGCGACGACGTAGCGGTCCGGGAGCTCGCGAGGCTGAGAAGGATCTGCGCCGAGAGGGGAATACCGGTGGAGCTCATTGGCGATGAGTCAGCTGGCGACCAGTTCGAGGCGCTCGCGGAGCTGGCGCTGAGGACTGGCGCCTCGGTCCTCACCGCGGACCCATTTGCGCAGAAGGTCTGCGAGGCGTTGGGTGCGGACGTGATCAGGGTGAGGATCAGGGGCGAGTGGGAGCTGGACAGGATCTTCACGGGGAACGTGATGTCGCTCCACCTGAAGGAGGGCGTCAGGCCGCGAGTGAAGGTCGGCACGCCTGGCAAGTGGAGCTTCGTCGAGATCTCGGAGGAACCGGTGAGGAGGGAGAGCCTGGAGCTGTTCGTCCTGGACCTCCTCCAGAGGGTTCACGACGACCTCTCCCGGACGTCCTTCATAGAGGTCCAGAGGGAGAACACCCTCATCCTCCAGTACGGCGAGTACAGGGTCGTGGTTACCAGGCCGCCGCTGAGCGACGGGCTCGAGGTGACCGTGGTCAGGCCGATCGTCAGGAAGAGATTGGAGGAGTACGAGCTGCCCGACGTGTTGAGGGAGAGGCTCGTCAGCAGGGCCGAGGGCATCCTCATCGCCGGCGGTCCAGGCATGGGCAAGTCCACCTTCGCGCAGGCGCTGGCCGAGCACTACAGGTCGCTGGGGAAGGTGGTCAAGACGATCGAGAGCCCGAGGGACCTGATGCTCTCAGACGAGATCACGCAGTACTCGAAGAGCGCATCCGGCGAGGGCGAGCTCCACGACGTCCTGCTCCTCAGCAGGCCCGACTACACGGTCTTCGACGAGATGAGGGACGACGAGGACTTCCAGCTCTTCATCGACCTGAGGCTCGCGGGCATAGGGATGGTGGGAGTGGTGCACGCGACGTCGCCGATAGACGCGATCCAGCGGATTGCGAACAGGGTCGACATAGGCGTCGTCCCCTCGATCGTGGACACGGTCATCTTCATGAAGGCCGGCGAGGTGGCGAAGGTCTACGTCCTCGAGGTCTCGGTACGCGTGCCGAGGGGGATGAAGAGGGCCGACCTCGCGAGGCCCACGATTCAGGTCAGGAACCTCTTCACCGGAGAGGTCGAGTACGAGATGTACGTCTTCGGCGAGAGGACGTTCATCGTTCCGGTGGGGGGCGAGGAGCACGAGGACCACGGCGACAGCAGGGTCAGGGCGCTGCTCGACCGGGTCATAGGGAGGTACATCGAGGGCTACGACCTGAGGGTCTCGGGTGGCACGGTGAGGCTCGAGATACCTCCGGAGCAGATGAGGGTTTACGTGAAGAAGCTGCAGAGGAGGGTACACAAGATCTGCCAGCAGTTCGATCTCGAGCTCGAGGTCTCGCCGAAGAGGTGAGCCTTCCCCAACCAGCCGCGTTCTCGGGAAACAGCTTTATCGACGGGCCGGTCACAGTGATCACGTGACGTCACCGGAGATCGAGATCATCCTCGATCACTACAGGAACCCCAGGAACTACGGCGACCTCCCGGACGCTACGGTCAGGGCGAAGGACTCGAACCCCCTTTGCGGCGACGTGGTGGAGATGCACCTGAAGATCGAGGGCGACCGGATCGTTGACGTCCGGTTCAAGGGGAAGGGGTGTGCGATCAGCCAGGCATCCGCTTCGATGCTGACCGAACGGATCAAGGGGATGAGCCTGGAGGACGCGAGGAAGCTGGGGAGGGACGACGTCATCGAGATGCTCGGAGTCCAGCTGAGTCCAGTCAGGGTCAAGTGCGCCACGCTCAGCCTCAAGGTCCTCAAGCTGGCGATCTACGCCCACATGGGCAAACAGTTCGAGGAGCAGGAGACCTGAGGAGAGCGCAGCGGTGATCCCTCACGAGGTTCTTGGTAATACCCTGCTCATTACAGAACGCGCCTGCGTTGACACACTGATCATTTGAGGCCTCTCAGATCCCAGACCGATGAACGAGCTCGAGCGGCTCGCAGCAAGCAAGGCCAGGAGGGCCATCATGCTGGACAAAGCAGGGTCCAAGGCCGAGGCCATCAAAGCGTACAGGGAGGTGATCGGTCTCCTGGTCAAGCTGGTGGAGCTGAGCGACAGCCCCGTCAACAGGGAGGTCTACAGGGAGCGGATAGCGGCTTACACCAGACGCCTGAGGGAGCTCCAGGAGGACGGCGAGGCCCGGGCTACGCAGGAGGAGCCAGAGGTCAAGGAGAAATCGAACGCGTTGCCGGCGGTTCTCGACTCGAGACCACCGGTTCGCTGGGACGACGTCGTCGGGCTCGAATCGGTCAAGGAGTCCCTCCGTCAGAGCATAATCTATCCCTCGAAAAGGCCGGACCTGTACCCCCTCGGATGGCCGACTGGGATACTCCTGTTCGGGCCTCCGGGTTGCGGGAAGACGCTGATGGTGGCTGCGACGGCCAACGAGGCGGACGCGAAGCTCCACGTGATCGATGCTGCGAAGATCATGTCCAAGTGGCTCGGCGAGAGCGAGAAGAACCTCCAGCGCGTCTTCAGCACCGCCAGGAGCGAGGCCATGTCGGGGAAGCCGGTGATAGTCTTCATCGACGAGGTCGATTGGCTGACGGTCCACCGCCAGGTCGAGGTGGGGGGAGAGGCGAGGGTGAGGAACCAGCTCCTCTCGGAGATGGACGGAATCCTCACGAAGTTCAACAGGTCCTTCCTCTTCCTGATGGCTGCGACCAACAAGCCGTGGCTCCTGGACGAGCCCTTCATACGGAGGTTCCAGAAGCGGATCTACATACCGCCGCCGGGCCTCGAGGAGCGGCGCAGGATCCTGGAGCACTACCTCTCGAAGCTGAGGACCTCGAGGGACCTGGACCTCAATCGTCTGGCGGAGGAGATGGAGGGCTACTCGCCGCACGACATCTTCTCGGTCTGCCTCGACGCCCAGCTTGAGGCGGTGAAGAAGATGTTCGAGGAGGGGCTGGAGGAGCCGCCGGAGATAACGATGGCCGACATAAGGAGGGCCATGGGCAGAAGGAGACCCTCCATCAGCAGGGAGAGCGTGAGGATGTTCGAGGAGTGGAACGCCCGATTCGGCGCGCCCTGACCTTCACGCGTAGGAGACCTCGATCAACCCCTTGTTCGCAAGAGATTCTAGGACCTCCTCGACCTCCTCAACGCTGAGACCGAGGACCTTCGAGAGCTCCTCTATGTCCAGCGCCTGGGAGTCGCCTGCAGAGGTCACTAGCTCGTAAACGGCCCTCTCCCTGTCGGACATCACCGGAACCTCCGGGAACGACATCCTCACCCTCTCCGCCGCGAGCTTTTTGGCCATCTCCAGCACCTCCTCCGCCTCGCCGTCGAGCGTCATCTGCTGGGGCGCGGGCGAGGGGACCGCGGCGGACGTCGTGGTGACCAGCGACTCGAGGTCCTCGGAGAGCTGGTTCAGAGCCACCGAGACCTCAGGGGTAACCGAGCTGAGCTCCCTCGCGACGACCTGGACGACCCCCCTCAGGGACGAGAGGAGGCCCAGCACCTCCGTCAGCTCCATCACGGTCTCAAGCCGGACCTTGACCTGCTCCAGCAGTATCAGCTTGCTCATGATGATCTTCGCGAGCCTCCTCAACGCGATGATCTCGTCGGCGTAGATCCTGGCGTGCTCCTCGTCACCGGACGAGAGGGCCTCGACGCACCGATCGAACAGCTCCTTCCCCTTCAGCTCCAGCTCGGAGTACTTCTTGCTCAGCCGAGTGATGCTGGCGCTGACCGCGGTGAGGGAGCGGTTGAGCTTGACCTCAAGCGACGCTATCTTCCTGTCCCCCCTCCCGGGTCTCAGCCTGTCGAGCAGCATCGCACCCCGGGCCCGTCCGACGGCTATTAGCGTCTGCCGGTGCACCGGATCCGGCCAGCTTCGCGCAATATCCCCGTATTCCCGTTACGCGGATTTCAGCCCGAGGGAAAACGCTCGTACGATCGTACCAGCTACCCGCTTCCTACACGACAAATGTTCACGAGAGAAGGGTTATCTCTGGGAATTCGCATTTTACTGTCGGAGGGGGTGGTGGGAATTCATTACAATTCTGGGTAAGAGAAGGCCCCCGGACCCGGAGGACCTCGGACTCGAGAGGGAGCTCCTGATGAGGATGTACAGGTTGCTCGTGCTCACGAGGGCCCTCGACAGGTACCTCCTCCGATTACAGAGGATGGGAAAGGTTGCCCTCTACGCCGAGTCGCTGGGCGAGGAGGCGGCGATGGTCGGTTCCGCTCTGGCGCTGCGGCCCGAGGACGTGGTCTTCCCGTCCTACAGGGAGCTGGGAGTTTACCTGACCAGGGGAGTACCGATCTCGGAGATACTGGACAGGCAGCTGAACACGGTCGACGATCCGCTGAAGGGCCACGAGTTCGCCGTCTTCGGGGACAGCAGGTTCAACATCGTCCCAGCTCCGACGCCCGTCGCTACGCAGATACCCGTAGCGGTGGGATACGCGCTTGCCTTCAAGATCAGGGGAGAGCGGAGGCTCGCGGTCACCTACTTCGGCGACGGTGCGACCTCGAAGGGAGACTTCCACGAGGGGATCAACTTCGCCAGCGTCTACAAGCCTCCCATCGTCTTCATCTGCCTGAACAACCAGTACGCGATCTCCACGCACGTCAGCCGTCAGACGGGCGCAGCGACCATAGCTCAGAAGGCGATAGCCTACGGCCTCAGCGGATACCGGGTTGACGGCAACGACGCGATCGCGATGTACCTCGTCTCGAGGTCCGTCTTCGAGGAGGTCAGGGAAGGCGGCGATCCCGTGCTGATAGAGGCGGTGACGTACAGGCTCGGTGCCCACACCACCAGCGACGACCCGAAGAGGTACAGGTCCGAGGAGGAGGTCAGGTACTGGATGGAGAGGGATCCGATCGAGAGGATGAGGTCCTACCTGATCTCCAAGAACGTGATGGGAGAGGAGGAAGACAAGGCGCTCTGGGCGGAGGTGGAGGCGCTTGTCTCCGCGGAGGTGGAGAAGGCGCTCGCCAAGCCCGGACTCGACCCGATGGTGATCTTCGAGGACGTCTACGCGGAGCCGACGCCGCAGCTGAGGGAGCAGATGGAGGAGTTTCGGCAGCAGCTCAGGATGGAGAGGGTGATGCGCGGATGACGGTCCTGACCTTCGCGAAGGCGATAAACGAGGCCCTCAGATACGAGATGAGGCGGGACGAGAGGGTCGTTGTGCTGGGCGAGGACGTGGGCGTCAACGGCGGCGTCTTCCGGTGCACGGAGGGCCTCCTCGTCGAGTTCGGGCCCAAGCGCGTCATGGACACTCCCCTCTCGGAGTCCGCGATAATCGGCGTCGCCCTCGGGTTGGCTGCGAACGGGATGAGGCCGGTGGCCGAGATCCAGTTCTCCGACTTCATCTTCGGGGGCTTCGAGCAGCTGGTCTCGAACGTCGCCAAGTTCAGGTACCGGAACGCGGGCCACTACGCTGCACCTCTCGTGATCAGGGCTCCCGTCGGTGGAGGCGTCAGGGGAGGGATGTACCACTCCCAGAGCCCGGAGTCCTACTTCACCAACACGGCAGGGCTGAAGGTCGTCGTTCCCTCCACCCCCTCCGACGCAAAGGGGCTGCTGATCTCCGCGATACGCGACGACGACCCCGTGATCTTCTTCGAGCCGAAGAGGCTCTACCACTCGCTGAAGGAGGACGTGCCGGATGGGGAATACACCGTCCCGATAGGGAAGGCGAGGCTGGTCAGGGAGGGCAGTGACGGCACGGTGATCACCTACGGGGCCACGGTCTACGACGCGGTCGCTGCCGCGGAGGAGGTAGAGAAGGAGGGGATATCCGTTGAGGTGATAGACCTGAGGAGCCTGATACCCTACGACTGGGAGGCGATCTCGAGGTCGGTCAAGAAGACCGGGAGGCCGGTGATCGTCCACGAGGCCCAGAAGACGTCAGGGTTCGGCGCGGAGATCGCCGCCACCATCGCGGAACGGGAGATCTACAGCCTCGAGGCGCCCATACTGAGGGTGACCGGTTACGACACGCCCTACCCTCTGGTCCACGAGCACCTGTACCTCCCCAACAAGGACCGGATTGCAAACGCGATAAGGAAGTCGGCCGCCCACTGATCAAAGGGGGAGTCGAAGTTTGCGGATACCGCTGCACGAGACGCTCACCGATGAGGAGGGCCTTCTGCTGAAGACCGCCAGGTCGGTCGCGAGGGTTTTCGGGAGGTCCTACTGGCTCGAGAAGTGGAGGAGGAGGGAGCCGCCGGATGAGCTCTGGGAGGAGATGAGGAGGCAGGGCCTGACAGGGGTTGGCGTCCCGGAGAGGTACGGCGGATCGGGCTTCGGGCTGAGGGGCGCGGTGCTGACGCAGGAGGCGCTGGCGCTGGAGGGTTTGCCGGTGCTGCAGTTCCTCGTCACCCACTTCAGCAGGCACATCGTCCTCTCCGCTGGGACGGAGGAGCAGATCAGGCGTTTCGTCACGCCGACGTGCACGGAGGGGAGGCGCATGAGCTTCGCCCTGACAGAGCCTGAGGCCGGCTCGAACACCTGGCGGATCTCGACGCTGGCGAGGAGGGACGGCGACGGCTACGTCATCACCGGCCAGAAGGTCTTCATCAGCGGCGCTCGGGAATCGGACTACATGCTGCTCGTGGCGAGGACGAAGAGGTACGACGAGGTGGGCGACAAGAGGTACGGGATCTCCCTTTTCGTCCTTGAGACCTCGGACCCCGGCATCAGGATGGAGCCCCTCGACATAGACATGAAAGGGCCCGAGTGGCAGTACGCGGTCTACCTCGACTCGGTCAGGGCATCGAGCGACCAGCTGATAGGGAGGGAGGGGGAGGGTTACAGGACGTTGTTCGAGGGGTTGAACGTCGAGAGGCTGATGATCGCCGCGATCTCCGTTGGTCTGGGCGATTTCGCCCTGAGCAAGGCCGTCGAGTACGCGAAGACTAGGAGGGTCTTCGACGTCCCGATCGGCTCGCACCAGGGCCTGCAGTTCCCGATGGCGAGGGCCTTCGCCCACCTCGAGGCGGCCCGTTCGATGGTCTACGCCGCCGCGGCGCTCCACGACCGGTCAGGCAAGGGACTGGAGCTGGCCAACGCTGCCAAGCTGCTCGCGTCGGAGGCAGGGCTTGAGGCTCTGGACGTCGCCATGCAGGCGTTCGGGGGCTACGCCTTCGAGCTCGGGACCGACCTGATCACGCTCTACCCGATCCTGCGCCTCTTCAAGACCGCGCCGGTCACCAACGAGCTCATCCTCGGCTACATCGGGACCCACGTCCTGGGTCTGCCGAAGTCCTACTGAGCGACGATTCCTTGCATCACCTTGTGTCCCTCGAAAACCGTCCGATGGAAATCGGGCCGTCAACCCTCACCTACTGGAATGGGGTTTCGGAGGAGAGCGGAACGCCGTGAGATGAGACGCGTTACAGCACGCGGACACCGCACAAACTTTTAATCGATAGACGCTAAGAGAAGTTGCAATGGGGTTCAACAAGGTATACGTTCTCGGGGTGGGGGAACTTCCTCCCTCGACTTCGATGAGGGAGCTCGACTTCAGGGAGGCGACCTTCGAGGCTGCGGTCAGGGCCTACGCTGACGCGGGCGTCGAGCCGGATGAGGTCGAGGGCCTCTTCTCCGCCGAGCAGGACTTCGTCGAAGGGATATCGATTGCGGATGAATACACTCCCGATCAGGTAGGGACGAGGCTTAAGTTCAACATGCTCGTGGCTGGCGACTTCCTCGAGGCCCTCTTCCACGCGTACATGGCCCTGAGGTCGGGGATGATGGAGCTCGCGGTGGTCGAGTCCCACGCCAGGCCATCGGAGATCGAGAACTACAACGACGTGCTGAGGTCTTCACTCGACCCGCACTGCCTCAGGCCCCTTCTCTCCGACCCCTACGTCCTCCTGGGACTTGACGCGAGGGCCTTCCTTAGGTCTTCCGGATGCACAACCCACGACCTCTCCTCCGTCGCGGCGAAGAACTCGAGGAACGCGGCGCTCTCCGGAGGCCCCTACGGTGAGGAGGTGACCGCAGAGCAGCTGGAGGAGGACCCGTTCCTCTACGAGCCGCTGAGGCGGAGGCACGTCGCCCGTTTCTCGGACTACGTCGCGGTGGTCGTGCTCGGAACCGAGAAGTGGGGGAGACGCTCTGACCGGGCGGTGGAGCTCGCCATGGTCTGGAGCTCGGGAACCACCTCTGCGGCGCATCAGTGGATGAGGAGCTGGGGCAAGATGGAGTGGGTCGGAGCTGCGCTGGACCGGGTGAGGAGCGCGATCGGCACCAACCCGATCAGGGCCGTGGACCTCATCGAGTTCACCGAGTTCTCCGCGCACCAGGAGCTCCAGTTCCTCTCCGCCATGCTCGGCTCGGATGGAGAGGCCGTCAGGATGCTTAGGGCCGGCGAGCTCGATCCCGGATCGACCCTCCCCCTCAATCCCTCGGGTGGGTGCATCGGGAACGGGAACTCCCTCAACTCCTCCGGCGCGAGGGCCTTCGTCGGCGCGGTCAGGCAGCTCAGGGGCGAGGCCGGCAGGGTCCAGGTGAGGGGAGCGAGGGCCGCGATAGTGGGGTCCCTCCACTCGGAGATATCCGATTCGGGGACGCTCGCCTTCCTCAGGACAGGTGATGCGGCGTGAGGAGGGTCGCGATAGTCGGTGCTGGGATGACCGACTTCAGGTCGATGCTCCCCCACTCGTCGCCGGAGATGATCAGGGAGGCCGTGAAGAGGTGCCTCGACGACGTGGGATCCCTCTCGATCAGGTACGTCGACGGGGTCCTGTGCGCCTCGGCGCCCGACGCCTTCGACGGCTACCACGACAAGGTCTCGATCGCGAACGAGGCGGCTGGGGCCATCGGCAAGCCCATCACCCGCGTCTTCGTCGGAGGAGGGAGCGGTGTGGCCGCAGCGGTCGCTGGCTGGTACCACGTCGCCTCAGGCCTCTTCGACACGCTCCTGGTGGTGGCTTGGGAGAAGATGAGCCCTCCGTACCCGCACGCCCAGAAGCTCTTCCAGACGATCTTCGAGCCGGTGATCGAGCAACCCCTCGGACCGAACCTGATCTGGATTTTCGCGCTCGAGATGAGGAGGTACATGGAGGCCCACAACCTGACGAAGGAGCTCATCGCGGAGGTGGCCGTGAAGAACAAGGCGAACGCCCTCGACCACCCCCATGCCCAGCTCGGTGCGAGGATAACCGTCCAGGACGTGCTCAACTCGGAGGTGATGGTCTGGCCTGTGAACAGGCTCGACATCAGCCCCACATCGGACGGAGCGGTCGCAATCCTTCTCGCGTCGGAGCAGGAGGCGAGGAAGCTCACCGACACGCCGGTCTGGATCGACGGTGTGGCAACGTGCCTCGATTCCCAGTACTGGACGAACAGGGACCTCGCCTTCCCGTACTACGTCTATCTCGCGGCGCAGAGGGCCTACCGGATGGCGGGGATAGTCAATCCGCTGAAGGAGGTCGACGTCTGGGAGCCCTACGACCCGTTCACGTACAAGGAGCTCCATCACCTGGACGGGCTTCTCGGGAGGCCAGGGCTGGCACCGAAGCTGCTGAAAGAGGGCCAGCTCCACAGGGACGGCGACCATCCGGCATCGCCCTCCGGAGGCCTACTCGGCGTCGGCAACCCCATCGCGGCAGCGGGGCTGATGAAGGTCGCCGAGCTTTACTGGCAGCTCTCCGGGCGTGCGGGGAAGAGGCAGGTCCCGAACGCATATGTGGGCGTGGCTCAGGCGTGGGGTGACCTGATGCAGGTGGGCACGGTGGTGGTGTGCAGGAGATGAGGGCCAGGCTCGTCAGGTTCGCTCCGGAAACCCTGTCCGGGCTCGATGGGCCGCTCGCGGAGCTCCTCTCCAGAGCGGTCGCCGAGGTGGGCGACGGCAGGGAGGGGGCCTGGACGAAGGCGTTGCAGGAGGTGAGGGGCAGGACCGAGTTCGAGCTCCCTGCGGAGCTGCTGGTCACGCCATACCTGCTCGACTACCGGTACAGGAGGAGCACCGGTATTGCCATGACGAGGTTCCTCCAGGGGCTGAGGGAGGGCAAGTTCGTGGGGACGAGGTGCACCGGCTGCGGCAGGGTCCTGATACCTCCCAGGACCTTCTGCGAGTGGTGCTTCAGGAGGGTCGACGAGTGGATCGAGCACAGCGGCGAGGGCGAGGTCGCCACCTACTCGATCGCCCACATCGGCACGAACCCCAAGGTGAGGCTGCCGAGACCGGAGCCCATAGCGGTGATCTGGTTCGAGGGCACGAAGGTCATCAGGCCCAACAGCTCAACGGTGGCCCACGCCGCAGGCATCCTCCACAGGCTCGGCGAGGTCGAACCCTCCGAGATCGAGATCGGGATGAAGGTGAGGCCGGTCTGGAAACCGAAGGAGGAGAGGACGGGGAGCATCACCGACGTGCTCTACTTCGCACCTTTGCGGGGGTGAGGGGGATGGCAGGGGAGTTCAGGCACTCGATAGAGAACCCCTACGAGTACCCTGCGGGCTTCGCGCTCTCGGTCTTCCTCGAGGGCCTCCGAAACGGCGTGCTGAGGGGGTCGAGGTGCAGGGCCTGCTCGAGGTCGTACGTCCCGCCCTTCGCGTTCTGTCCCCACTGCATAGACGGCAAGGTCGAGCACGTCGAGGTCACCAATGAGGGCAGGGTCGTCACCTGGACCAGGTACGGAGGCGGTGAGGTGCTGGCCTTCGTGTCCTTCGACGGTTTCGGCGGCGGCCTTCTGCACCGGTATCTCGGCGAGGGCGATCCGAGGGAAGGTATGAGGGTCAGGGTGAGGTTCAGGCAGAAGAGGGTCGGTTCGATATTGGATATAGAGGGCTTCGAGCCGGCCCCCTAACCTCTCTTCCCGGACTCCGTCAGCTTCCTCCTCAAATCCTGCGCGAACCTCTCGTAGAACTCCAGGACCTCCGCGTTCACGATAGCCTCCCTGTTCGTTACGGGCCTGCCGTTGAGGAGGTTCGTAACCGCAATCTCGACCTTCTTCAGGTTGAAGGTGTACGGTATGTCGGGTGCTGCGACGACGTAGTGCGGCACGTGCCTCGGCGAAGCCTCCTCCCTCAGAGCCCTCCTGATCCGATCCGCGAGGTCCTCCGTCAGCTCCTTACCCTCCCGCATCTTGACGAAGAGTACGACGACCGTTTCGCCTTCCAGGTCGAGCGATGCTACCAGGCTGTCAGCGACCTCGGGGAACCTCTCCACCACCCGGTAGATCTCAGCGGTACCGATCCTGACGCCCGAGACCTTCAGGGTGGCGTCCGACCTCCCGTGGATGACCGCGCTCCTCGTGTCCGAGTAGATCGTTATCCAGTCGCCGTGCCTCCAGACGTTCTTCCCCACCCTGCGGTAGAACTCGAAGTAGGTCTCCACGTACCTCCTGTAATCAGGGTCGTTCCAGAAGTAGATCGGCATCGAGGGCGAAGGAGCCTCGCAGACCAGCTCGCCCTCCCTGTCGTAGACCTCGTTCCCCATCTCGTCGTAAGCCTTCACCTTCATCCCGAGAGCAGGGGCCTGGAGCTCCCCGGCGTAGACGGGAAGCGTCGGGCTACCCGCGAGGAAGCAGCCGTTGATGTCGGTGCCGCCGGAGATCGAGTTGAACCAGAGGTCGGACTTGACGTGCTCGTATACCCAGGCGAAGCCGTCCGCCGAGAGGGGCGACCCGGTCTGGGAGATTTCCCTCAACCTCCAGAGGTCGAACTCCCTTCCGGGCTCCGCGTTGGCGCCTTTGATGGCGTAGATGTAGCTGGCGCTGCAACCGAACACCGTCACTCCCTCCTCCTCCACGATGCGCCAGATCGTCCTCCAGTCAGGGTACAGCGGGTTGCCGTCGAAGAGCACGAGCTTGGAGCCCACGGCCAGCGAGCTGGTCATCCAGTTCCACATCATCCAGCTCGGCGATGTGATGTAAAGCAGCGCGTCCTCCCTTTTCAGATCCGTGTGCAGGACGAGCTCCTTCAGGTGGTTCACCAGGACTCCGGCGACGCTCTGGACCATGCACTTGGGCTTCCCGGTGGTCCCCGAGGAGAACATGACGTAAACCGGACTGTTGGCCTCCACCTGCTCGAATCTGACGCTCTCGGCCTCGCCCTTGCCGGAGAGGACGTCCGAGGCGCTGACAGCCTTCGGTATCGATGAGACGTCGGCCCTCTCCCGGAACCTCTCCACGACGAGGACCGCCTTGAGCGAGGGGGTGGACCCGGCGATCTTCGCAGCGTTCTGCCTGACGTCCGTGATCCTGCCCTTGTAAACAGACTGGTCCACGGTGATCATGACCTTCGGATCCAACTGTCCCAGCCTGTCGATCACCGCTGTGGACCCGAGCTCCGTTCCGGTGGAGGACCAAGCGGCTCCGAGGCTTGTGGCTGCGAGCATGGCGAAGACCGTTTCGGGCACGTTCGGCATGTAGGACACAACCCTGTCTCCTGGCCCGACGCCGATCTCCTTCAGGTACTCCCTGAAGCGGGCGACCTCGAGGTGGACGTCCCGGTAGGTATACTCCCTCCTCTCACCGGTCTCGTCCCTGAAGACGATCGCGGTCCGCTCGTCGCCGTACCTCATCAGGTTCTCCGCGAAGTTCAGCTTCGCTCCGACGAACC
>Ga0105163_1000539_pt1 | contig 22247 bp, 24 predicted proteins | sample JNZ110809AmetaG_FD_81531 | JGI IMG/M metagenome (GOLD analysis project Ga0105163, IMG submission 81531) | Hot spring microbial communities from Jinze hot spring, China to study Microbial Dark Matter (Phase II) - JNZ 110809A | ecosystem: Environmental > Aquatic > Thermal springs > Hot (42-90C) >... | reverse complement strand
GCGCACTTCCAGCTCCCTGAATCTAGGAGAAGATGCGGTTTTCCCGAAATCCCAGCAACTTCTCAGGAGTGAGAAAACCACCTAGTGGTGCGGCCGCCGGGATTTGAACCCGGGCTCTCCGCGCCTGAAGGCTCTGCGGCGTGGAAGGCCGCCATCCTACCAGACTAGACCACGGCCGCTGATAATGGAGAGGTCTTGAGGCATTTTAATTTTCCTCCGCTTTCCTCGCGCCGGGACATCGGAGGTAAAGCCTGTTCACCCGGAAGAGCATCGCCTCGGAGTGCTCCTGAGCTATCCTCGGATCCCCGCTAAAGTTGGAAGAGAAATGGTAGCCCGGCGGGGATTCGAACCCCGGATCTCCGCGCCTGAAGGCTCTGCGGGGCCAGAGCCCGCCATGCTTGGCCGCTACACCACCGGGCTTCCAGCCACCATAATTATGGAAGGTTGTTTTAAGGTTTACTTCGCCTTTCTCGAAGCGCTGCGCTTGTTCTCTGAACTCAGAGTGGAAACCGGTTGTTGAAGCTGGCAAAGCGCTTTTAACCCTGTGCTCTTCTGTGCGCGTGGACTGGATGAGGGTCAACAACCTCAAGGGGGTCGCTGTTTACCGTATCGACGAAGACGATGAGATCACTTGGCTCGACTGCCAGATAGCCGGCTTAAAGGTTGTTAGGGCTCGAGGAGACTTCGACAGCTACTTCCGCAAGCTGCGGGAGGTGATTCAAGAGCTTGGCTCGCTGAAAGGTTACGAGTACCTTCGCGAGTACACTCTGAGGTACAGGGCCCGTCGTAGACAGGGCCGCGGCTTCCTAATCTTCGCGGTATTCGCTTTTAGAGGGAGGAGAGTCGTAGGGGCTGTCTTAGGCTCCACGAGACCGGGGCTTTTGAGAACTCTCGATAAGAAACTTGCGAGCTTGGGCTGGCAGCGGTTATTCTTCTTGGAAATGAAGCTGCCGAGCAAGCACGCGCCGAGGCTCGGTAGCACCCGCTCGCGAGGCAGCGGAGTCTAGCCTTAGTTAGGAGAACGCAAAGAATATACCTGGGGAGTCTCACTGTATCCCTCGGCGGGGGTGCCCGAGCTAGGTCAAAGGGGGCGGACTGAGGTCCTTGAAAGGGGGTCAGAGCTCCGCTGGCGCTGGCCTGCCCGGGTTCGAATCCCGGCCCCCGCACCATCCTCCTCTTTTAGCTACCGGTGATCTGAGTAATGTGCACAGCATCAGGGAGGGGTTACCGGTTCACCGAGCGCAGAGGAGTTGTTCTGACGCCGAAATCTGCCGAGCTCCTCCTCTCGAGGGAAGGAGTCTTCAGAGTACCCGTTGACTTCGGCACAAGGTACGTGGAGGCTCTCTCTAGCGGAGAAGAGGCGACGCTGGCTGTGGGGAGCGTAGCTGTGAGCTTGAGAAGAGAGTTGCTCGAGCGCACCCTAAAGGCTGAGAAGCTTCTCTTCGTCAGCCCTCAGGAGGCGTATTTTCTCGAAGTTCGAGCCAACCGGTACTACAAGCTCAAGTACCTTGGGGAAGGCGTAGCCCCTACTGTCGAGATCGATGGTATCCACATGCACAACATTGTCGGCACAGATCCTCTGAGCGATGCGCGGAGAAAAGTAGCGCTAATCGGGGTGAGAGAGGGGCAGAGAGTGCTTGACGTATGCACAGGTCTCGGCTACACGGCGATCGCTTCAGCTTCACGCGGAGCAGAAGTAACGAGCATCGAGCTCGATGTCAACGTCTTGTGGCTTGCGGAGCACAACCCTTTCTCTCGAGGTCTTTCGAGGGTCGAAATATTGCTGGGTAACGCCTACGATGTTCTCGACGGGCTGGAGGATCGAAGCTTCGATGCCGTAGTTCACGATCCTCCTACCTTCGCTTTCGCCGGCGAGCTGTACGGCCTAGACTTTTACGGGAAGCTCTACAGAGTCATGAAGCCTGGTGCTCGACTGTTCCATTACACCGGTGCTCCGGGGAAGCACCGCGGGGTGGATGTTCAGAAAGGCGTGGCGGCAAGGCTCCGCGCCGCCGGCTTTAGGGTAGAGAGAGTTATCAAAGAGTATGGTATAGTTGCAGCGAAACCACCTTGAGAGGGGTCAGACAAACGCCTTCTCGTCACAGCTCAGCATAACTCTGATTCTTCATCCCAAAACTTGTACAGACCAGCGGCGTATTTAGCTTTCCCAGCCAGGCGAGAAGGATCCTATGCGGTTCTACCGCTCACCTTCTCGTGGATGGCGGGCCGGCCGGGATTTGAACCCGGGTCCTACGGGTCTCCTCCACGCTTCTGGATAAAAGCTTCGACAGGGCTAGAGGAGCCCACCGTCGCTCTTCCGTGCTGAGCTACCGGCCCTGCACTTCTGCCTTCTCTAAGAGAGGTATTTGTGCTTTCCGGTCAAGAGCTACCACGTCGTTTCTGATGAGTGACTGGAGAACCTCAACGAGCTTCTCCACAGGAACTCGCACCTGCTCGCGAGTGTCCCGAAATCTGACAGTGACGGTGTTCTCAGCGAGCGTTTGCCCGTCCACGGTTACGCAGTAAGGCACTCCGATCTCGTCTGCTTTCGCGTAGCGCCGCCCTATGCTGCCGTCTTCATCGTAGTAGGTTCGGAGGTGCTCGCGGAGTACGCGGTATATCTCCCTAGCCTTGACGTCGAGCCCATCTCTCTTTACGAGCGGGAAAACCGCCACCTTGAATGGGGCAATGCTCGGCTTCAACCTGAGGTAAATCCTGCCTTTCTCCCTGGTGTAGGACTCGGTCAGCAGCGCGAGGATTATGCGCTCAAGCCCGAACGAAGGCTCTATCACGTAAGGGATTACTTTCTCACCATCGTCTACTATGTGGAGGCTCTCGCCGCTGTACTCCTGGTGCCTCCTTAGGTCGTAGTCTGACCTGTTCGAGATGCCAACTATCTCCTTCCAGCCCATGTACGGGAAGTAGTACTCGATATCGAAAGTCTGGACGGCGTAGTGCGCGAGCTCGCTTTTCACGTGTTCGCGAACCCGAAGCTTCTTCGGGTCTAGACCGATGCTGTGGAGCCAGCGCAGGCTTTCACCCACCCAGTATGCGTGCCAGACGGTGCTAATGTACCCGCTCTCCACAGCCTCGCCGAGCTTGATTACCTTAACGCCGCTCTCACCCTTCTCCTGGACCTCAGCCGGGAGAAGCTGAATCTCTAAGCTCCTGACCTCGTCGAAGTAAGGGCAGGAGTTCAGCTTCTTCGGGTTAACGAAGTACTCTATCTCTAGCTGGTTGAACTCGCGCAGCCTGAAAAGGAAGTTCCTGGGGGAGATCTCGTTCCTAAAAGCTCTCCCGTACTGGGCGATCCCGAAGGGGAGCGTAGCCCCCATCGCGAAAACGATGTTCTTGAAGTTGATGAAAATCAGCTGAGCGGTTTCAGGCCTGAGGTAAGCTACGAGGGGCTGCTCGCGGCGCGGCCCTACAGTTGTCGTAAACATCAAGTTGAAGGGCTTAGGGTCTGATAGCTCGCCGCCACAAGCTGGGCACTTCACACCGTGATCCTTTATCGCCCGGGCGAGACCTGCTGCAGATAGATCACTTACCTTGATTCCTAGCTCCTCCAGCAACGCGTCAGCCCTGTACTCGCTGCCGCATCGCGTGCAGGTTACTAGGATGTCGAGAAAGCTCTCAACGTGCCCACTAGCCTCCCAAGTTCGAGGGTGCGTGATTATGCTACCATCAAGCCCGTAAACATCGTCTCTAAGCTCGACGAACCACCGCCACCAGCTGTTCAGAACGTTCCGCTTCAGCTCGATGCCCAGGGGGCCGTAGTCGTAGAAGCCGCTTAGCCCCCCGTAAATCCTGCCTGACTGGAAGAAGAAGCCCCTGCGGGTGCACAGGTCTACGATCTCGTCTAGCGTGATCTGCTTCTCGAGCTCTGGTGATGCCATCCACTTACCCCCGGACAGCTATAGACACCCTGTCTTACACAAGGTTTAAAAAGTATGCTGATGCTCGCAGATTTTAGACGTGCACCTGACGGGTTTCCTCCTATGCCGCGTAAGGTTGATATTTTAAGGCACAAGCTGGTACCCCAGCATATTCTTCTCAGTCAAGAGGAAGCCAAGAGAATTCTCCGGAAACTCGGCCTCAAGAAAAGCGAGCTACCGTGGATATACTCCACAGATCCTGTCGCGAGGGCTCTCAAGGCAAAGCCGGGTGACGTGATCATGATCATCAGAAAAAGTCCTACAGCCGGCGAGGCTGTAGCTTTCAGAGTAGTTGTGAAAGGGTGAGGGATATGTCGTCGGAGGCGGTGGCTGGGCTAACAAGAGAAGAACTATGGGAGCTGGTTAAAGCATACGTTAGAGAAGCGGGTGTCGTGAGGCAGCATATTGACTCGTACAACGCTTTCCTGGAGCGGGGGCTCCAGCAGATCGTAGACGAAGTAGGTGGGATAAAGGTTGAGGCTCACGGAGTCGAGGTTAGGTTTGGAAGGATCGAAGTAGGTAACCCGGTTTTCAAGGAAGCTGATGGATCTGAACTGAACCTTACTCCGATGATCGCGAGGCTTAGGAACATAACTTATGCTGCGCCCCTCTACCTCTACGTATCGTTCTACGTAGACGGTGAGGAGCGGCGAAGGGAAAGGGTATTCATCGGCATGCTTCCTATAATGGTTAAGAGCAGCAAATGTGTGCTATCTAAGGCGACCCCCGAGGAGCAGGTGAAGCTCGGCGAGGATCCCTACGACCCGGGAGGCTACTTCATCATTAACGGATCCGAAAGAGTCGTAGTAATGCAGGAGGATCTGGCGGTTAATAGAGTTCTCGTTGATTACGGGGGCGAGAGCAGCTCTGTGACTCACACCGCGAAAGTTTTCTCTGTAGCGGCAGGCTACAGAGTCCCCGTAAGGTTGGAGAGAACTAAAGACGGGCTACTTTACGTATCCTTCCCGGCGTGCCCCACTCGAATCCCTGTTGTCGTGATTATGCGCGCACTAGGCCTGAGAAGCGACAGGGATATAGTCTCTGCGATCAGCTCGCACCCGAGAGTCCAGCAGGAGTTCCTCCCGGTGCTCATCGAGCAATCGAAGATCGCTCAAACTGAGGAGGACGCACTAGACTATATAGGTTCCCGTGTCTCGCCCGGACAACCCAGAGACGTGAGGCTGCAGAGGGCTCAGCAGGTTCTCGACGAGAACTTCCTGCCGCACATAGGGAGGAGTCCCGCGGCTCGCGTCGCCAAAGCTTTCTTCGTGGGTCAAATGGTGGCCCGTCTCCTCGAGCTTAAGCTGGGCTTAAGAGGCCCAGATGACAAGGACCACCTAGCCAATAAGAGGATACGGCACGTTGGCGAGCTTCTCGCGATCGTTTTCCGCCAAGCTTTCCGGCAGCTAGTGAAGGAGATGCAGTACTCGCTCGAGAGACACATGACGAAGGAGAGGGACATCAGCATAGTCAGCATAGTTAGGCCCGACATCATAACGGACCGGCTAAGGCACGCTTTAGCGACTGGAAACTGGCCTGGCGGCCGATCTGGTGTAAGCCAGATACTTGACCGCACGAACTACTTGGCTACATTATCGCACTTGAGGCGAGTCGTCTCGCCTCTCTCGAGAACCCAGCCTCACTTCGAGGCTAGGGAGCTTCACGGGACACAGTGGGGCAGGTTATGCCCGGTTGAATCTCCTGAAGGACAGAACTGCGGTCTAGTCAAGAATCTAGCGCTAATGGCCACCCTCTCGAACGGCTACAGCGAGGAGGAAGTCTACACTCTGCTCGTCACTAGGCTGGGTGTCGTTCCCCTAGAGAAAGCATCGGGGGCTCTACTGAGGGGCGCGCGAGTATTTCTGAACGGCCGCCTCATAGGGTACGCGGAGAATGGAGCTAAGCTGGCTGCGACAATTCGTGAGCTGAGGAGGCAGGGGAGAATAAGTCACGAGATTAACGTAGCTTACTACGATCTCGGTGAGCTCAAAGAGGTTTACGTTAACTGCGACGCTGGGCGTCTCCGCCGCCCTCTGATCATTGTGGAGAATGGTGAACCAAAGCTGAAGCGCGCTCACATCGAGCTTCTCAGGAGGGGGGAGTGGGGCTGGCAAGACCTCATCGATAACGGTATAATTGAGTACCTGGATGCAGAGGAGGAGGAGAACGCCTACATCGCCGAAGACGTATCCAAGGTGACCCCGGAGCACACCCACGCCGAGATAGTGCCCGCCGCGATTCTCGGGATAATCGCCATGACTATACCTTTCATAGAGTACAACCAGTCGCCGAGAAACTCGTACCAGGCGGCGATGGCTAAGCAGTCCCTCGGCATTCCGACCTTGAATTACCGTCTGCGCATGGATCCGAGAATGCACGTAATGTACTACCCGCAGAAGCCGCTCGTAAAGACGCGGATTTTCGACCTTTTACCGCTGGATGACCTGCCCTACGGCACGAACATGGTCGTCGCTGTTCTCACGGGCTCCGGCTACAATATCCAGGACGCGGTGGTGATAAACAAAGCCTCAGTCGAGCGCGGCATGACGCGCTCAGTCTTCATGAGAACCTACGAAGCTGAGGAGAGGAAGTACCCCGGAGGTATAGAGGATCGCTTCGAGAAACCTTCGCCCGAGCAGGAGCCTTTAGATATGAAGCCTCTAGAGGCTTACTCAGCGCTTGACCCGCTCGACGGTATCGCCTATGTAGAGTCAGACCTCAAAGGAGGGCAGGTGGTCATCGGGAGGACCAGCCCGCCCAGATTCTACACGAGCAGCTTTGAGCCGAGAGTTGGGACCAGGAGAAAGGATACGTCGATAGTGCTTCGCCACGGAGAGAAGGGCACCGTAGATAGGGTACTCATAATGGAGAGCCCTGAAGGCATCAAGCTAGTTAAGGTTCGTGTACGCGACCTGAGACCGACGGAAGTTGGAGACAAGTTCGCGTCGAGACACGGGCAGAAGGGGGTCGTCGGGCTGCTAGTCCCGCAGGAAGACATGCCGTTCACTGAGGATGGCATCGTCCCCGATCTCATAATCAACCCGCACGCCATTCCCTCGAGGATGACTGTGGGGCAGCTTCTCGAAGCTTTGGCGGGCAAAGCGGCTGCTCTCTCGGGAAGGAGGATCGATGCCACGGCATTCGAGCCGACCTCTCTCGACGATATCAGAGAGATCCTCAAGGCTTATGGTTTCCGCAGCGACGGCAAAGAGGTCCTCTACAACGGCATCACGGGCGAGAGGTTGGAGGCAGAGATATTCATCGGCGTCGTGTTCTACGAGAAGCTTCACCACTTAGTGGCTGATAAAATGCACGCGAGGGCCAGAGGCAGGGTTCAGATACTCACAAGGCAGCCTACCGAGGGTAGAGCCAGAGAGGGTGGGCTCAGGTTCGGAGAGATGGAGAAAGACTGCCTCATCGGCCACGGGTCAGCCATGCTGCTTAGAGAGCGCCTGGTGACGAGCTCCGACCGCACGACTATATGGGTCTGCGAGAACTGCGGGTACATGGGTTGGCTTGACGCGAGGAAGAATGCGCCGTTCTGCCCGCTCTGCGGCGATAAGGGCAGGTTAAGCCCGGTAGAAGTTTCGTATGCTTTCAAGCTACTCATTCAGGAGCTCATGGGTCTCGGGATCTCGGTAAAACTAAGGCTTAAAGATAAGACCTCGAGGTGATGCTGTTGAAGCAGACGAAGGTAGTTGCCGGAATAAAGATCGGGATTCTATCCCCCGAGGTTATACGCAAGATAGCAGTAATGCGCATCGAGACGTCAGAGCTCTACGACGAGGAAGGATTCCCGGTGCCCGGAGGGCCCATGGATAGAAGGCTGGGCCCCATCGAGCCCGGGGCTGTGTGCCAAACTTGCGGTAACAGGTCGGTGAACTGTCCCGGACACTTCGGCTACATCGACCTCGTGAGACCGGTAATCCACCCCGAGTTCTCAGCGCATATAGCTAACCTCCTGAAGGCAACCTGCCGAAGCTGCGGGCGGGTGAAGCTTCCAGCCGAAAAGCTCGAAGTTGTAGGAAGAATAATGGAGAAGCTGGGCGAAAAGTGGCCTTCGCTCAAGCGCAAGTACGCTCAGAGAGTTATCAAGGAAGCTTCGAAGCAGACGGTCTGCCCTCACTGCGGCGCCCAGCAGTACAAGATAAAGCTGGAGAAGCCCTACACGTTCTACGAGCAGAGGGAGGTCGGCGTCGTCAAGCTCACACCGCTGGAGGTCAGGGAGAGGCTGGAGCGGATACCCGACTCAGACCTTCGGGTTCTAGGGCTAGACCCTAAGGAGAGTAGACCCGAGTGGATGGTGCTCACAGTCCTGCCTGTAGTCCCGCCATCCGTAAGGCCGTCCATCACTTTGGAGTCGGGCGAGAGGTCCGAGGACGATTTGACCCACAAGCTCGTGGACATAATCAGAGCTAACCAGAGGCTTAAGGAAAATATAGAGGCGGGTTCTCCCTCTCTCGTCATCGAAGACCTCTGGAACCTCCTGCAGTATCACGTGGCTACCTACTTCGATAACGAGCTGCCCGGCATTTCCGCCGCCCGGCACAGGTCGGGTAGACCTCTGAGAACCCTTGCGCAGAGGCTGAAGGGCAAGGAGGGGAGGTTCAGGGGCAGCTTGGCCGGCAAGCGCGTTGACTTCTCCGCGCGCACGGTAATCTCCCCCGACCCCAACCTGGGGATCAATGAGGTGGGCGTTCCCATAGAGGTGGCTAAGGTCTTGACCGTCCCCGAGAGAGTGACACCGTGGAACCTGGAGAAGCTAAGGCAGCTGGTTAGGAACGGCCCCGACAAGTGGCCAGGCGCCAACTACATAATCAAGCCGGACGGCTCCCGCGTCGACCTACGCTACGCGAAGCACCTGGATGAAATCGCTGATACGTTGAAGCCCGGCTACATTGTTGAGAGGCACCTCATGGACGGCGATGTAGTGCTCTTCAACAGGCAGCCCTCCCTCCACAGAATGTCCATTATGGCTCACATAGTCAGAGTGCTGCCCTACAAGACCTTCCGCCTCAACTTGCTCGTCACGATACCCTATAACGCCGACTTCGATGGCGACGAGATGAACCTCCACGTTCCTCAGACCGAGGAGTCTCAAGCCGAGGCCAAAACCCTCATGCTCGTGCAGGAGCACATAATGACTCCAAGGTACGGTGCGCCGATAGTTGGAGGCCTGCACGACTACATAACGGGAGCCTACCTGCTCACCAGAAAGGATACTGTGCTCGACAGGAGAGCCGCGTCCAACCTCATTTACTTCGGTGGACGCTCCCCAACTCTACCGGAGCCTGCGATCCTGAAGCCGGGTCCCTACTGGACCGGTAAGCAGATTGTCAGCGTATTCCTCCCCGAGGATATGAACTACGTGGGTAGGGCGGCTGTGGCCCCGGCGAGCGGCGCATGCAACGAAGAGCACTGCGACAACGATGGTTATATCCTAGTCAAGAGGGGGAAGCTTCTCTTGGGAGTGTTCGATAAGCAAGCCATAGGGGCCGAGAAGCATGGCACTCTGCTGCACGAGATAGTAGTCGCTTACGGTAACGAGAAGGGTCGCGAGATGATGGACTCCCTTTTCAAAGTCTTCCTAGCGTACTTGGACATGTATGGCTTCACGATGGGTCTAGACAGCGTGATAATACCCGAGGAGGCTACGCGCGAAATAGAGGAGGCTATCAAGGAATCTGAGAAGCGCGTTGAGGAGCTTATCGACGCGTACAGGCGGGGCGAACTGGTGCCCATGCCCGGCAAGACACGCCGGGAGACCCTCGAAGACATGATAATGAGCGTGCTGGCTGAAGCGCGCACGAAGGCGGGCGAGATCGCTAGCAGGTACCTGGGCATGACCAACCACGCTGTAATCATGGCTAAGACGGGCGCTAGAGGAAGCATGCTCAACTTGACGCAAATGGCAGCAATCGTGGGGCAGCAGTCGGTGAGAGGTAAGCGTATCGAGCGCGGTTTCACTGGTAGGCCTATAGCACACTTCCGTGCCGGAACCCTGGCTCCCGAGGCTAAGGGCTTCGTGAAAAGCGGCTTCGCCGACGGCCTCAGCCCCGTAGAGTTCTTCTTCCACGCCGTCTCGGGCAGAGAGGGGCTCGTTGACACCGCCGTGAGAACGGCGCAGAGCGGCTACATGTACCGGCGCCTGCAGAACGCTATGCAGGACTTCTACGTAGCTTACGACGGTACTGTAAGGAATAGTGAGGGCGTGGTCATACAGTTCCGCTACGGGGAAGACGGCGTCGATCCGTCCCGAAGCGATCACGGGAAACCGGTCAACGTCGCTAAGCTAGTTAAGAGGGTGATAGCTCTAAGAGGTGAGGGTTGATGCCGGAGCCCATAACCCAGGAGGAGCTCAGATGCGAGGTCGAGAAGTACCACGATGTGCTCCCTGAGTCGCTGAGGCAGGAGCTCTACACCGCAATACTCGAGCATAAGCTGTCCCGAGAAGAAGCCCTATCCGTGATCAATGAGACTGTGAAGCGGTACTTCTCCAGCCTAGTTCACCCCGGCGAGGCTGTTGGCACGGTTGCGGCGCAGTCGATCGGCGAGCCTGCCACTCAGATGACGCTTAGAACCTTCCACTTCGCCGGGGTTAGAGAGCTCAACGTGACCCTGGGTCTCCCCAGGCTCATCGAGATCGTCGACCTCAGAAGAGAGCCTTCTACCCCGATGATGGAGATCTACCTCGAGCCCGAGGTCGCGAAGGACGAGCAAGCCGCGCTTAGAATCGCTAAGCAGATCGAGCTCACTACGGTTGAGAACCTGTGCAAGTCCGCGACCATCGACTACTACGAATCTGCTATTATACTGGAGCTCGACCCGGAGATGATGGAGAACAGGGAAGTTACCCTGGACGAGCTGCTCAAAGTGCTCGAGAAGGTGAAGGGCAAGAAGGGGTCTATCGAGGTTTCAGAGGACGGGAGTGTTGTGACAATTCGGCTCAATATCGACGACGTGGTGAGGCTGAGGCGCGCCTACGAGAGAGTTCTCAGCCAGAGAGTGAAAGGCCTAAAAGGCATCCGCCACGCGATCGTCAAGCCGATCCGAAACGAGAGAGGAGAGCTCGTGGAGTACGTAATACTTACTGAGGGCAGTAACCTGCAGGGCGTTCTTTCCGTTCCTGGCGTCGACGCTACACGTACAACAACCAACAACATCCAGGAGATATACGAGGTGTTGGGCATCGAGGCCGCTAGGGCCGCGATAATAGAGGAGATCAAGAAGGTGCTCGACGAGCACGGCCTCGACGTAGACTACAGGCACATAATGCTCGTGGCCGACGCGATGACGTACACAGGCGTTGTGCGGCAGGTGGGAAGGCACGGCGTGGCGGGTGAGAAGGGCAGCGTTCTCGCGCGGGCCAGCTTCGAGGTTACCGTTAAAAACCTCGTAGAGGCAGCCCTGCTGGGAGAGGAGGATACGCTGCGCGGAGTCATAGAAAATGTTATTACGGGCAGCAAGCCAATTCCTATCGGCACCGGCTCCGTCAGGTTGAAAATTAAGCCCGCGGAGATTGCCGGCACTGGAGGTGGTGCTTAATGTCGGCAGAATTAGCGAGAGAGCTGCAGACTGCTCTGAGAACCGGGAAAGTCGTCCTGGGCTACCGGAGGACTCTTAAAGAGCTGGTAAACGATAGGGCTAAACTAGTCGTCATCGCGAAGAATGCTCCAAGCCACATCTCAGAGGAGCTGAAGCGCTACGCCTCGATCGCCAAGATCCCTGTCCTGGTATTCGAGGGGTCCAGCCGCGAGCTCGGGTCAGTGTGCCGCAAGCCGTTCATGGTTTCTGCACTGGCCGTACTGGACCCTGGGGAAAGCACTATCCTCCAAATGGCTAAGGGAGAGTAGGTTCATGAGGGAAGGGACCTTCAAGCTAACGAACGAGGAGCTGCAGCTAATGAGAGTGTTCGAAGAGATAACGAGTGTTGTGCCTCTTGACTGCGTGTACGATCCACAGTTCGACCGTTACATATTTATTGTCGGTAGAGGGCAGGCCGCGGTAGCTGTCGGCAAGAACGGGTCTAAAGTGCGTCTTCTCAAAGGCGTTCTCAAAAAAGAAGTGGAGATCGTTGAAGGAGGCGAGAACATTGAAGAGCTCGTAAAGTCCGCACTCTTCCCGGCGAAGATCGCGGGGGTAGTGGTCCATGAGAACGGAGCTCAGAGAGTAGTTATAGCTAAGGTGACTCGGGATTCTTTGGGCTTCGCTATAGGCAGGAACGGCAGGAACGTGCACAGGGCTCGGATTCTCCTGCGCAGGTACTTCGGGGTCAGCGACATAAGAGTGATGCAGCATCCCTAGTCGAGTTACGCGTACAGCATAATGTATTTAATGCACGGAGCCTGCACGAGGCTTGCGGTGTATTAGATGCCGGGCAAGAAGTCCCCTCTAGGGCTGTATGCGGCGCGCAAGTTAGTCAACAAGAGGAAGAAGTTTAGGTGGAGCGACCTAGAGTACAAGAGGAGAGTCCTCCAGCTGAAAAAGAAGGTTGACCCTCTTGAAGGCGCTCCCATGGCGCGTGGAATAGTTATAGAGAAAGTGGGGATCGAGAGCAGGCAGCCTAACAGCGCTGTGAGAAAGTGCGTGCGTGTTCAGCTCATAAAGAACGGGAAGGTTGTCACCGCCTTCCTGCCAGGAGACGGCGCTCTTCTCTTCGTCAATGAGCACGACGAGGTAGTTATCGAGGGGATCGGTGGGCCAGAGGGGAGAGCCTACGGCGACCTGCCAGGTGTCAGGTGGAAGGTTATTAAGGTCAATGGAGTTTCGCTCAAAGAGATTCTGCGCGGTAGGAAGCAAAAGCCCATGAGGTAGCTGCAATGCCCCCCAAGCTCACTATCGTCTCCAAGAAGGATGAGAAACTCGTAGTAGAGCTTGAAGGCGTAACCCCTGCCCTCGCGAACTCGATTAGGAGAGCGCTCATCGCCGAGGTACCTGTTCTGGCGATCGACGAAGTCATCGTGGCGGAGAATTCCTCGGTTCTCTGGGACGAGATGATAGCCCACAGGCTCTCTCTCATCCCGCTGAAGATGAACGAGGAGACTTATGATGCTCTGCTGGACTGCTACCTCAGAGGGGAGGATTGCAGCGTTATCTTCACTCTAGAAGAGAAAGCTTCAGAGAGAGCGAGGACCGTGCTCAGCGGGCACTTGAGATTCGAGGGTGTTGAGGGTGTCGCTGCGCCCCCGGAGGCTTTCCAGGTAGAGCCTGTCTCGAAGAACATACCCGTGGTGAAGCTGGCAAAGGGTCAAGGTATCTCTCTGACCGCTATAGCCAGGATGGGTGTCGGGCGGGAGCACGCGAAGTGGCAGCCGGTAGCGGCTGTCGGCTACAAGCATAAGCCTGTGATCAGGGTGCTCCGCAACCCCGACGAGGCCACTGCTACTAAGATTCTCGAGGTATGCCCCAGAAAGGTCTTCGGCTACCTGGATGGCAATCTGGTTGTTGCTCAGCCCACATCCTGCAACTTGTGCGGTGAGTGCGCTGAGAAGTTCCCGGAGTACGTGGAGGTTAGCGGTGACCCGACATCTATCAGGCTGAGCATCGAAGGGCTGGGCACTATACCTGTGGAGAAGATCCTTCACGTTGCCTTAGAAATGCTGGACAGGAAGTTGGCACAGCTGGTCGACAGCATAAGGGAGGCTGCTCAGCAGAGCTCCGGTTAGCCGGGGAAACTTTTTAAGCTCTTTGAACTTGGGAGGTAGGTCGCTCATGAAGAGGACGGGTCCCACAAACATACACTTGCGCCTGCTAATTAAAAAGCTGAAGCAAGCCAGTCGCGCGCATGAAGCTCCCGTTTGGCGTGCAGTGGCTTACCACCTCAGCAAGCCGAGACGCGAGAGGGTTGAAGTCAACCTTAGCCGGATAAACAGGTACGCTGAGGACGGCGACATGGTAGTAGTCCCGGGTAAGGTTCTCGGCAGTGGGGAGCTGACTAAGAAGGTTACGGTTGCCGCGTGGAAGTTCAGCAGAACCGCTATGGTTAAATTGAGGAGCACCGGGGAGGCAATCACTATAGAAGAGTTGCTGCAGCGCAACCCTGAGGGGAAGGGGGTGAAGATAATCACCTAGGTGGCGCGTATGCAGGAGAACTTGCTCGTAATCGACGGCGAAGGACACGTTGCTGGAAGGCTCGCTAGCATCGTGGCTAAGAGGCTTCTCCGAGGAGAGAGCATAGTCGTCGTTAACGCCGAGAAGCTGGTGATAACGGGTAAGCGGGAGAGAGTTTTTGAGCAGCACTACAAAAGGTGGGCAGAGTGGAGGACCTACTACAACCCTGAGAAGAGAGGCCCGAAGTACCCGAGGATGCCCGACCGGCTGTTTAAGAGGATGGTAAGGGGTATGCTCCCCGACAAGCCGAAGGGGAGAGAAGCGTTGAGAAGGCTTAAAGTGTACATCGGCGTGCCCAGCGAGTTTTCCTCCCGCGAGAAAGCGAAGATCCCCGAAGCGCTCTTCAATAATCCCTTCATACCCTACGTGACGCTTGGTGAGCTCTGCAGAATGCTCTCTCAAAGGAGCTTTGAGGGTGGTGTAGGATGAGCGTGAAGATAGTGTTGGCTTCGGCTAGGAGGAAGACAGCTAGGGCTAGGGCTATCGTCCGCGAAGGGCGCGGCAGAGTCTTGGTGAACGGTGTGCCTCTGGAGGTTCTCGAACCCGAGCTTGTAAGGCTAAAGATCATGGAGCCGATCGTCCTGGCGGGCAAGCTCGCAAGCCAAGTCGATATATACGTTGAAACCTCGGGGGGAGGCGTGATGGGGCAAGCCTCAGCAGCTAGAACTGCAGTAGCTCGCGCGCTCGTCGAGTGGACTGGCAGCGAGGAGCTCAAGAAGCTGTACCTAGACTACGACAGAAACCTTCTCGTTGAAGACCCCCGGCAGGCGGAGCCCAAGAAGCCCAGAGGCAGATCAGCTAGAGCTAAGCGCCAGAAGAGCTACCGCTAGCCTTTGAAGTACTCTTCTACTCCGCTGTACACCAGGATCTTGTCGATCACTTCCACGTGAGAGAGGAACATCCTCCGGCAGCAGTACCTCGTCACCCCCATCTCGTCCAAGACTTTGCCGGCGTCCTCGCCTTTCTGGACCCTCTGGGCGAACTCGTACCACTTATCGGCTATCAGGGCTCCGCAAGTGAAGCAGCGTATCGGGATTATCATCCCCACCAGCCCTCTTCGCCACAGCCGTCTGTAAATAACTTTATGCTCTAGGGTCGACTTCCCGAATGTGGTAACAGTGTCTAGGATAAATGCGAGAGATGCCTACAAGTTCGTTCTCTCGTCGCAGAGGCCGGTGGCTCTGCTCTTGCCTGATGCCGTGGCTCCGGATTTCGAGAAGCAGATTAGAGCTGTCGCGCTTTCAGAGGGTGCTTTCTTCTATAGTGTGAGCTGCTCTGATGACGGTCACAGCGGTAAGCTGCATGTTACTGATTCACTGCTTAAGGAGATCTTAGAGGAAGAGGTGGGAGCCCTTTCCGCTCTTCTCTTGAAGTCGGCCGCCTCACCACAGGTGGCGAGGAACCGGGCCTTCCTCCTCCTCGCAGAGGATGGAGTGCGCTCTCTCAGCCAGCTGAAGGGAATATTCTACCTGCTGGAACTCCTCGAAGAGCATGAAAAATCGAGCGAGTGCGAGCCCTCAGAGAATCTCTTCGTGAGAGGGTGCAAACCGCTGAAACTCATGTACGCGGTCAAACTTCTAGCCGGGGCTTGCAGGAAGAGGGAACACCCCACTCTGATCTTCGTCAATGCTAGAGAGAGTGCGAGGCAGCTAGCCGCCGTCAAGCTCCCGAAAGAGGCAAGGCTCCTCTTGCTCTGGCCGCTGTCCAGCGTCCCGCGGCCCTGCGAGCTGGATGTTATCGCGCCGAGAAGCGTTTTGCGGGAAGCTTGGCCCGCGAGCCGCGGAGTCCCCCTGGTGAAGGTGGGAGCCGACTACGCCGCTGCGCGCTGCTGAGAACCATACCGGTTGGTGGGCCCGCCGGGATTCGAACCCGGGATTTGGCGGGCTCAGCGAACTGCCCTCCACCACCGTGTCAGGGTGGCTTCAGGAGGCTTATCTTATCCTAGCCACTAGACGACGGGCCCCGCTGCCTCACTGCCACCTCTCAACTTTAAACCTTTTGTTCCGAACTCCGGGAGCCATAGGTTTAAAAGGGGGGCTTCGCGAGGAGAAGGGGTACTATGGAAGCTGGTGGGCTTGAAGTAGCTGTGGGAGAGCTGCTGATCCCGCTGGAGATGTACCTAGCGGCAGGCGTGAGAATAGGAACCAAGATGAAAAGCAAGTTCATGGAGCCCTACATCTTCAGCGTACGCCCAGACGGCCTCTACCTTCTCGACGTGAAGAAGACCGACGAGAGAATCAGGCTAGCGGCAAAATTCATCGCCCGGTACCCGCCCGAGAAAGTGGTTGTAGTCGCCGGGAGGCAGTACGCGCACAGACCGGCCAGGAAGTTCTGCGGTCTCGTGGGCTGCAAGGCGATCACCGGGAGGGTTCCTCCAGGAACCTTCACGAACCCATCTCTCCAGTCCTTCACAGAGGCTTCGCTGATGGTTATCACGGACCCCCGTGTCGACGAGCAAGCGCTGACGGAGGCGGGGACTATGGGGATCCCCGTTATCGCCTTCTGCGACACCGACTCGCCCACGAGCTTCGTAGACTTAGTCATCCCCACGAACAACAGGGGCAGGAAGGCTTTAGCGCTCGTCTTCTGGCTGCTCGCGAGGGAGGTGCTCAGAGCCCGCGGAGAGATACCTCCGGACGGCGAGCTTCCCGTGCCCGTCTCCGAGTTCGAGGCCCGAGTCCTCCTGACCGGTGAGGTGGTCTAGCCCCAGCGTGCAGTTAAATAAGCTGCTCCGACAAGCTTCTTCTGGAAGGGTGTATGAGGAAGCGGTACCCGTCTCAGGCGGGGTACTTTTACCCGAAATCCGAGGAAGAGCTCCGCAGCGCTCTGAAGGCCGCTTTCCTCCACGGCTTGGGACCCGGTTTCCTCCCGGAGGTTTCCGCGGGCTTCACGGGAGAGGTCATCGGCGCCGTAGTCCCCCACGCGGGGTACATCTACTCGGGGCACGTAGCGGCTCACGCGTACGCTAGGCTCGCCTCCGCAGGCTCTCCTAATCACGTGTTCATCATTGGGCCTAACCACCACGGCATCGGCGCCCCCGTGGCTGTCGACGAGCATGAAGCGTGGGTTACACCTCTCGGCGAGGTGGAGGTGGATTTAGAGGTGGCTAAGGAGCTCGCAGCCTCTGAGGAGCTGATCCGCTTCGACTTCTCGGCTCACGTCTACGAGCACTCGATAGAGGTGCAGGTGCCATTCCTCCAGTTCGTTTTCGGGAAAGGCTTCCGCATCATACCGATCTCGATGCTACGCCAAGATCACCGCGCTGCCGCGAGAGTTGGGCAGGCGGTAGCTAGGGTTATCCGCGAGCACGGGCTCAAGGCGTACGTGCTTGCGAGCAGTGACATGAGCCACTACATCCCGGCAGAGGTGGCGCGCAAAAAGGACTTCAAAGCCATCGAGAGGATTCAGAGGCTGGATGTTCAGGGGCTCTACGACGTGGTTATAGAGGAAGATATCTCGATGTGCGGCTACGGCCCCGTGATGGTGCTCATGAAGGTAGCCCAGGAGCTGGGCTACACCGAGGTCCGGCTGCTCAAGTACGCGGACTCGGGAGACGTCACTGGGGACAAGAGCGAGGTCGTGGCTTACGCCGCCCTATCCTTTGAAAAGCCGGGCTTGGCGCGGAAACCGTAGAGGCCGCTGCCCCTCTCTATCGGGGCTTTGAGTCTGCGCCGCCGCGCAGCGGAGCCCCCCAGCCCCTCCGAGCGGGTAAAGGTGAAACGTTTAAAGCGCACGTAGGGTGTGTCCCGCGCCGCACCTATGAGCATCTCCACGCGTAAGGATGATCACGTGCTGCTCTCAGTCAAAGAGCGCGTGACGTCGAGCGCTACGACTCTTCTGGAGGACGTTATTTTCGTGCACCACACGATTCCCCGGTGCGCGTTAGCTGACATCAGCTTGGAGTCGGACTTCCTCGGGAAGGCTGTGAGCGCGCCGGTCATGATCAGCGGGATGACGGGTGGTTCCCCGCTGGCAGAGAAGATTAACCGCTCGCTGGCTGCGGTTGCGCAGAAGCTGAAGATTCCCTTGGGTGTGGGCAGCCAGCGGGCAGCTCTCGTCGACAGGGAGCTGGCGAGGACGTTTTCCGTTGTACGCGATGTAGCTCCTGACATTCCCGTGGTCGCGAACATCGGCGCTAGCCAAGTTTCTCGCGGGCTTAGCGCGAGCCAGGTGCTCGAGCTTGTCGAGATGGTGCGCGCCGATGCGCTGGCAGTTCACTTGAACCCCCTCCAGGAGGCTCTCCAGCCCGAGGGCGAGCCGGATATGAGGTCGTTCATCGAGAAACTGAGGCAGCTCGCCAGGGAGTCCCCGGTACCCGTGCTGCTTAAGCAGACTGGGGAGGGCTTCTCGCGCGAAGCCGCTCTAATGGTCAAGGGCCTCGTTAAGGGCATAGACGTGGGCGGGGCTGGTGGAACCTCTTTCGCGGTGATAGAAGGCCTCAGGGCGAGGTTGAGGGGGCTTGACGAGCTGGAGGAAATGGCTTCAACGTTCGCCTCTTGGGGTATCCCCACGGCTGCGAGCATCCTTGAAGTGCGCAGCGCGCTGCCCGATATCTTTCTCATCGCTTCGGGTGGCTTGACTACGGGGGTGGATGTCGCGAAGGCTCTCAGGCTGGGTGCGGACTTCGCGGGCATAGCGAGGCCTGTACTCCTGAAGCTGTACTACGGCGGCGAGCAAGCTGCGGAAAGGTACCTTCGGAGAGTTGTGAGCGAACTAAGAGTTGCGGTTTTCCTCACGGGCAGCTGCTCGCTTGAGGAGCTGCGGAAAGCCCCCGTAATTGTTAAAGGCCTCCTGAAGGAGTGGGTTCTCCAGAGGGGGTTGGAGATCCCTCGAGGGGCTGGCTATGGGTGACTGCGCTGGGGGAGGGTTCCAGATTCTCGAGCACACGGCGGATGTTCTCATCAGGGCTTGGGGCTCGACGCTGGATGAAGCTTTGAGTCACGCCGTGCTGGGAATGTACGAGGTGATGACAGATCTCAGCAGCATCAGACCCTCTGAGATGAGGGTTGTGGAGGCTGAGGGGGTCGACCTCGAGAACCTCCTGTACAACCTTATCGAGAAGCTGATAATACTGTTCGATGAGGAAGCTTTCCTCATCTCCAGCGTCGAGAGCTGCCAGCTCACACAGCGGGACGGTGCCTGGCACGTAGTCCTCGAAGCTCGCGGCGAGAGGTACGATCCTGAGAGGCACGAGTCGAGAGTCCTCGTGAAGGCGGCGACGTACCACATGATGAGAATCTGGAGCGAAGAAGGCTGCTGGTTCATCCAGTACGTGGTCGATATCTAACGGCTCAGCCGAAGCTCAGCACTATCCTCTTCAGGGTCAGCGTGGGCACCCTCTCTCTACCCCTCTCCTCGAACCTCACCAGCTTGTACTTTTCGAGAAACTTCAAGTCGCGGTACACGTTTGGGACAGAACGGCCCAGAATGCTTGCGAGCCGCGTTATGCTCTCTCCCCGGCTTCTGGATAGTACTTCAACGAGCTCTCTCATTCTCTTGGATAGCAGGCGGTGAACGACGTCAGCCGGAATCTCCTCCCTTATCGTCTTGTGCAGAGCTTCGTCCCCTTCTTCCTCGTACATCAGGTAAAGCTTCTCAAACTTCGCCTCTCTAACAGCGCTGTCGAAATCCTCCCGCGTTAGCTCCCTCTCGACTACCGCTCTCACGGGTTTTTTATCATCAGATGATAAAAAAGCTTATCCAAGCTGCGCAGCTTACTTCACGGTGGTTTAGGTGGTACCACCTCTCCGCAAGATAACAGACTACATGTGGGAGATCCCCGAGAAGTATAAGCCGGGCATGCTCGTCCCTGCGCTCGTGATCGCTGACGAAGTGCTTCTCGGCAAGATGAAAGAGGATCTGACCCTCGAGCAAGCGGCCAACGTGTCCCACCTCCCCGGCATCTACAAGTACTCGATAGTGCTCCCCGACGGGCACCAGGGCTACGGTTTCCCCATCGGTGGAGTAGCTGCTTTCGACGCTGAAGAGGGCGTGCTAAGCCCAGGAGGGGTCGGGTACGACATTAATTGCGGGGTTAGAGTGCTGAGAACCGAGCTCGACGAGAAGGATGTGAGGCCCAGGCTCAGGGACCTCGCCAGGGTTCTCTTCCGCAAGATCCCGTCGGGGCTGGGGAGCACTAGCGGCCTTAACCTAAGCTTCCCGGAGCTCGACAAAGTCCTGGAGGAGGGCGTCGAGTGGGCGCTCGAGAGGGGTTACGGGTGGAGGGAGGACGCCGACCACATCGAGGAGGGCGGCAGCATGAAGGGCGCTAGAGCGGACGCGGTATCTAGGGAGGCGAAGCAGCGCGGCAGGAACCAGCTGGGTACGCTGGGGAGCGGCAACCACTTCCTTGAGATACAGCGAGTCGATAAGATCTACGACCCGAGTGTCGCGAAAGAGCTGGGCATAGAGAGGGAGGGCCAGATAACCGTGATGATCCACACCGGAAGCAGGGGGCTAGGGCACCAGGTTGCCAGCGACTACTTGAAGGTCATGGAGCGGCTAGTCCACAAGTACAAGGTTCCCCTCCCCGACCGCGAGCTGGTCTCAGTGCCCACCACGGCTCCTGAGGCGCAGGACTACTTCGCTGCGATGGCAGCTGCTGCGAACTTCGCCTGGACGAACCGCCAGGTGATCACGCACTGGGTTAGGGAGAGCTTCGGGGAGGTTTTCGGCCGCGACCCCGACCAGCTGGGCATGGAGGTGATCTACGACGTAGCGCACAACATAGCCAAGCTGGAGGAGCACGTAGTCGACGGGAAGAGAGTGAAAGTCTACGTTCACCGCAAGGGCGCGACGAGAAGCTTCCCGCCAGGCCACCCAGCGGTACCGAAGGACTACCAGGGTGTAGGACAGCCCGTGCTGATTCCAGGCTCGATGGGCACAGCGAGCTACATCCTCGTAGGGACGCAGAGAGCTATGGAGCTCACCTTCGGCTCAGCACCCCACGGGGCCGGCAGGATGCAGAGCAGGGCTGAGGCGCGCCGCGCTGTGAGAGGTCAGGAGATCAAGTCCCAGCTGGAAAGGAGGGGCATAGTGGTCGAGGCGGCTAGCTTGGCTGTAGTCGCGGAGGAGGCTCCGGACGCCTACAAGGACGTGGACAGGGTCGTCCAGGTAGCGGATGCTGTCGGCATAGCCAGGAAGATCGTGAGAATGGTCCCCATAGCCGTCGTCAAGGGGTAGTTTCTCGAAACTCTCGCTCGCGCTGGAAGCCGAAAAAGCTTTTAACGAACATACAGGTGAGAGCGGGGACTATGTCTCAGGAGCTGCGAGAGCTTCGCACACTCGACGGGGAGGAGATAAAGCTCTTCGGCAAGTGGAGCCTATCGGAGGTCGAGGTACGGGACAAGAGCCTGGAAGCTTACATCTCCCTGAAGCCGGTTCTAGTCCCGCACTCGGAGGGAAGGCACGCTAAGAGAAGGTTCGGCAAGGCGAGAGTCTCCATTGTCGAGAGGCTCGCCAACACCATGATGCGGCCCGGCAGGAATGCCGGCAAGAAAATGCTGGCTCTCAACATCGTGAAGAGAGCTTTCGAGATCATCGAGCTTAAGACCGGTAAAAATCCGGTTCAGGTTCTGGTCTGGGCAATCGAGAACGCTTCCCCGAGAGAAGAGACCACTAGGGTTATCTACGGCGGTATACTCTACCACGTCTCTGTAGACGTCTCTCCTCAGAGGCGCGTTGACTTAGCTCTCAGGTTTATTAGCGAGGGGGCTCGGGCCTGCTCCTTCAACAACACCAAGCCGATTGAGGAGTGCCTTGCCGACGAGATAATCGCGGCAGCTTACGGCGACTCCTCGAGCTACGCTCTGAGGAGGAAGGAGGAGATAGAGAGAATCGCCATGGCCGCAAGGTAGGGGTTTCCTCTGGCCACGTTTTCGTTTTCTGCTCGAGAGATATTCTTATACATGTCCCGCGCCGGTGCTCATCTCCCCCTTCAGCCGTTGCTGGCCTCAGGGGCCCGCCCCCGGCCTCCGCGCGGGGTGAAGGTTTAAAACGCGGGCTAAAGCCGGTGAGCGTGGCGTTCAACGTTTCGGGGAGGGTTGTCCTGATGAGGCTGAGGGGCGGCTGGCTCACCGTGTACACGGCTTTCGCCACGGGGTGAGTGGTGTGGAGCGGCTCGCGAGCGGCGAGGGCAGGAAGGAGCTAGGGAGGAGGCTGGAGGAGCGGGTTGAGAGGCGTGGAGCCGAGCTTCAAGAGCTT